>ERZ1292632.358-Hain-H43-01um-R2-358-length-47109-cov-7_pt2 | contig 26189 bp, 34 predicted proteins | sample MGYA00564407_ERZ1292632 | MGnify/ENA primary metagenome ERZ1292632 (study PRJEB36523, sample SAMEA6512637) | groundwater metagenome | collected 2019-01-08 | study: AquaDiva: Metagenomics assemblies of 32 groundwater samples | reverse complement strand
CTCGACTGCGGGTCATGCTCGCGGCCAGGGCCGCCGAGGTGGGCCCGTGACCGCCTCCCCCTCGGCCCGCATCGGCCAGTACCTCGTCGCCGTCGCGGAGCCGGCGCGTGGCAAGACCTCGCGCTGGCGCGTCGAGGCGCTCGACGGCGCCCTCCTCGGCCGCGTGGCATGGTACGGCCCGTGGCGTCAGTACACGTTCGACCCCGAGATCCTGACCACGTTCAACGCCGGGTGCCTCACCGACCTCGCGGCGTTCCTAACCCGCGAAAACACGAGGCACCGGGAAGCCTCGTGCCCGCCCCCGCCGTCGCTGTTCGGCGGCGCACCGTGAACCCGTCCCGCTCCTGGCTCTGCGCGCCGTCCCCGTCCTGCCGCCGTGCCGCCCCTCTGCCGCGTCCTGCCGAGTCGGCCGCCCCTCAGCGCTCCCCGGCGCCCGCGTGCGTACGGGGGCCGCCCCTGCCCCGCTACCCGCTCCCGACCGGCAAATGCGGCATCGCGTGGACCGATTCCACGGTGGCGCTCGGCCTGTACGGGTGTACCCACGTCAGCCCGGCGTGCCGCTCGTGTTGGGCCGAGGCGATGGCCGGGCGCCTCGCCGCGATGGGCAGCGCCGACTACGCCGAGGTCAGCCGCGACGGCCGATGGAGTGGCACGGTCACGCACTGGCCGGTGGCGCGCGTTCTGCCGCGCGTCCGCGCATACCCCCGGGCGCGCACCGGACATCGCTACGTGTTCCCGTGGTCGATGGCGGACTTCCTCCACGAGTCCGTGCCTGTCGAGTGGAGCGCCGAGATCATCCGAGCGATGGGCGACCGGGTGGATGTGACGTGGCAGCTGCTCACCAAGCGCGCACACCGCTACCCCGAGCTCGCCGCTGCGGTCGGAGCGTGGCCGCGCAACGTGTGGGCCGGGGCCACCGTCGAGGATGCGCGCCGGGCTGACGAGCGGTTGCCGGGGCTGCTCGCCGTGCCCGCCGCGGTGCGCTGGCTCTCCGTCGAGCCGATGCTCGGGCCGGTGCCGCTCCCGATCGAGGGGATTGCGTGGTGCGTCGTCGGAGGAGAGAGCGGTGTCGATGCGCGGGCGTGGCCGCTTGGCGATGTCTACGACCTGCGCGACCGGTGCCGGGAAGTGGGCGCTGCGTTCTTCTGCAAGCAAGCTTCCGGCGTTGCACCTCGCAAAGACCTCGCCGACGTGCCCGCCGACCTGCGGGTGCGCGAGATGCCGGTGATGGCGTGAGCCTCTTCCCCTCCCTCCATCCACCGCCGCTCCCGGCGTCGATCGACCTGCGCTGCGCCGACGTCCGCGACATCGTGCATGAGGTGCGGGGGGCGGCGCTGGTTCATGCCGATCCGCCGTGGGTCTACGCTCGCGAAGCCGGCGTCGCGAACCCGGAGACTCACGACATCTACGACGGGATGACCGAGGCCGAGATCGCGGCCATCCTCGATGCCGCCTACGACTGCGCCGCCCCCGGGGCACGACTCGTCTGTTGGGCGACGTGGCCGAAGCTCATGGAGTTCCTTGCCGCGGGCGGGGCGGGTCCGCGCTGGGAGTACGTCACGGGCGGCGCATGGCAGAAGCTGCACTCTCAGGGCGTCGGCTTCCACTGGCTCGGGCGCTCTGAGCCGGTGCTCGTCTACGTCAAGCGCGGTGAGGCGACGTTCCGCGACACCGCGAGCGACCTCGGGAACGCTCACGCATCGCCAGCCGAGGAGCACTCCCGCAAGCCGCTTCCGTGGCTGCGGGCGATGGTGCGACGGTGGACCCCGCCTGACGCCCTGGTGCTCGACCTGTGGGCCGGGCTCGCACCGATGGCCGCTGCCTGCCGCTTGGAGGGCCGGCGCTACGTCGGTGCCGAGATCGACCTGGAGCGACACGCGCTCGGGGTGACGCTGGCCGGGAGGGCGGCATGACCCCCGACCTCTCTCCCGGCGTCGTCGCTGTGCTCACCGACTGCGACGCCCTCCTTGCGACGGCGATCCGAGCCGTCGAAATCGGCGCCCACCCAGGGCCAGAGTGGCGGAAGCAGGCGAAGGAGATGCGCGCGTGGCTCACGATGATCCTCACCGACGAGCGCGCTCGGCGGCGGGCGAAGGTGAGCCCATGATCTACATCGGAATCGACCCAGGGAAAACCGGCGCAATCGTGGCGCTCGACGCGACCAATTGGTCTGTCGCTCTCGCGTGGACGGCCGACGGCCCCGACGGCTACTACCGAGACGGAGAGCCCGACCCGCTCGTGATCGCCGACCGACTGCGGCCGCTCCGCGAATCCGGCGTCGCCCTCGTCGCGATCGAAACGCCGTTCGCGCCGCGCGCCGTCGGCACGGCGAACGCCCTCCACATGGGCCTCGCCTGGGGACTCCTCCTCGGCGCGGTCCTCGCCGCTCGGCTCCCCCTCCGACGCGTGACCCCCGCCGCCTGGAGCGTCGCCATCCTCGGCGCTCCGCCGAAGGGCGGCTGGCCAGACAAGGCCAAGAAGCAGGCCTCCGCTCGCTGCGCCGCCGAACGCCTCCCCCAGCTCCGCCTCGTGCTCCCCGGCCGCCGAGTCGCACACGACGGTCTATCGGATGCAGCTTGCGTCGCTCTCTGGGCAGTCCGGAGCATCCCGTGGTGATCGGCCCCTCCTGCCGCGCGCCAAGCCGGTTCGCGTCGCGACTGACCGCAGCGATCAATCGGTGCGGTCGGGTCCGGTGGTACGTCGCGAATGCCGCGGGTATGTCCGTCCGCCGATTGCAGCGGCTGGAGCAGGATTTTCCACTCCACGGGCCAACACTCGCGGAAGTTGAGGCGCTGGCCCGGGTGCTCGAATGTCGCCCCGCGACGCTCGTCGGGTGGGCGCCGTGACCCCCCACCCGCTCCGGCTCGTCCGAATCCTCGCCGCGGGGAGGCCGGCGTGACCCCCTACGCCAGCGGCAACGGGTGGGCGCTCTACCTCGCCGACTACCGCGACACGCTCGCCGCGTGCGATGGAGCGGCTGACTTGGTACTGACGTCGCCCCCGTATGCAGATGCCCGCTCCTACGGAATGGGCTGCGATTGGGGCATGGAGGACTACGCCGCGCTCGGGGATGCCGTGTTTGCCGCGCTGCGACCAGGGGGCCACGCGCTGATCAACGTAGACGCTCCGGTGCGCGAGTGGCGGCCCGGCGAAGGCCACTTCGCAGTCACAGGCGCAATCGCCGTCGGCCCCTGCACCGTCACCCTCCCCCGGATCGGGGCTGTCCGCATCATGCCGGGAGACCGAGGCTACGCACCCACCATGCGGTATGTCGCCGCGTCCGTTGTGCAGGAACACGGCGAGTGGTTCGTCAGCGTGCGCGTGGAAGCGGCCGATGCAGAGCCAGCGCCGGAGGACGCCCCCCGCGTTGGGCTGGACATCGGCGTGCGCAAGCTCGCGGTGCTCTCGGATGGAACCGTGTTCACGAATCCGAAGGCGCTCCGCAGAGCGGAGTTGAGATTGAAGCGCGCCCAGCGGGTGCTTTCTCGCCGGGTCAGAGGCTCTGGGCGGCGGCGGGATGCTCGAAAGCGCCTCGCGGCTCGGCACCAGCGCGTCGCCAACGTGCGGCGCGACGCGCTCCACAAGGCGACAACGATGATTGCCCGGATGCACCCTGTCGTTGTAGTCGAGGACTTGAAGGTCCGCGGCATGACCCGGCGGGCGCACGGGAAAGGTCGGGCGGTGAAAGCCGGGCTGAACCGCTCGATCCTCGATGCGAGCTTTGGTGAATTTCGCCGGATGCTCGCGTACAAACTCGCCATGCGCGGGGGGCGGCTGATCGCCGTTCACGCGGCTTACACGTCGCAGACCTGTAGTGCGTGTCAGTCGCGTACAAACTGCGGCAGCAACGAGACCTTCACCTGCGCCGCGTGCGGGTTCACGGTTGACCGTGACCTGAACGCAGCCATAAACATTCGAGCCCGTTCCTACGGGCCGAACGACGCCGCCAGTTGGCCGGAGTCGCCGCCTTCGGGCGGGAACGCGCGTGGAGGAGCGGTCAGACATCGTGAGCGAAAGCTCGCGGTGCTCGCTCCGATGAAACGCGAATTGGAGCGTGATCATGTTTGATCATGCTTTGAGCAACGGTACCGTCAAAGCCGGGCGCACGCTCGTCGCTCCTATTCCGTCCCCCCAAGCCGCCCGCGTCGAGGCCGAGCGGGGGCTGCTCGGTGCGGCTCTGTTGGCGCCCGACGTACTCGACGAGTTCGGCCGTCGCGTGCCGCCCGAAATCTGGTATCGGCCGCCGCACGCGGCCCTGTGGCTCCACCTCGTCGAGCTCCGCGCGCTCCATCCGACGCTGACGGCCGGGTGGATCGAGGTCGCGCTGCTTGCCGCGTGGGACTGGCCCGATGTGGACGGATGCGCCTACGTCGCCGGTCTGACCCGCGATTGCCAGAGCGCGGAGGCCGCCCCCCACTACCTCCGCTCCATGCGCCGGTTCGCGCTTGCCGCCGACGTGCGGACCACCGCAGCCGTGATGATCGAAGCCATCGACCGCGGAGATCCCATCGGCGTGGTCATTGAGGCGCACCGCGTCACCATGCGCGGGCTGCTCTCGCGGGACGTGTCGTGATGCTGATGCTCGACCGCGCTCTCCGCTACGCCACCGCCGGGTGGCCCGTGTTCCCCCTCGCCCCCGGCACCAAGGTGCCGCTGGTACAGTCCGCGCACGGCAAGGGCAGCTCCTGCCGCGGCGAGTGCGGCCTGCCCGGCCACGGGCTCTACGACGCCACCACCGACGCCGACACCATCCGGAGGTGGTGGGGCGACGACGGCGAGCCCGGCGCGAACATCGGCCTGCGCGCCGGCATCCGGTGGTGGGTACTCGACGTGGACCGCAAGCCCCCGCGCGGCGGCGGCTACACCGGGCCGGAGATGCTGGCCCTGCTCGAAGAGCAGCACGGCGCGCTCCCCGCCACCCTCTCCGTCCGCACGACCTCGGGCGGGGAACACCGCTTCTTCCGGCTGCCCACCGACCGCTCCATTCCCAGCCGGGCGCGCATCAAGGCGCCAGACGGGCGGACCTCGTCCCTAGACGTGCGCGGCTCCGGCGGCTACGTCGTCGCCGAGCCCTCCGTCGTCGCGGGCAACTCCTACTCCCTGCTGCTCAAGGCCCCCATCGCCGCTGCCCCAGCGTGGCTGCTCGACGTGGTCGCGCCCCCGAGGCCGGAACCGAAAAGCATCCCCCGCGCCGTCCCGGTCGATGTCTCTGCCACCGGCACCCGCTACGGCGGCGTGGCCCTGGCGAACGCCTGCAACACCATCCTGAGCGCGGGCGAGGGAAAGCGGCACGACGCCATCTTCAAGGCCGCCGCCGCCCTAGGCGAACTGGGCGCGGGCCGCGCCGTCGGCCTCTCTGCCGCCGCCTGCGAGGAAGCCCTCCTCTCGGCCGCGCTCGCCGCCGGGGAGTCGCACCGCGAAGCCTACCGCCCCGTGCGCGACGGGCTCAACAAGGGCGCGGAGAACCCGCGCGTGCCGGAGTTGCGGCAACGGCAGACACCACCGTCGCAGCACCCGCGACCGCCGCCGGAGTTGCCAGAAGAACCGCCACCGCCCGACGACGCGCCCGTGGAGCAGGAGAATCGGCCGGAACTCCGCGTGGACGGCGACCGCCTGGACGCCATCCGCCGCGCGTGGTGCGTGGTCCTCGATCACAATGACCCGCCCACCTGGTACTCCCAAAACGGCGCGCTCGCCGACATCCACGACCCGGCCGACGCGCCTCCCTCCATCCGCAGGCTCTCCCCCGCCCACGTCGCCGGGCACCTGGTCCGCCTCGCCCGAACCACCCGCGCGAACTTCAAGGGCGAGGTCAGCAACTGCGATCCGCCCGACAAGCTCGTGGCCGACCTCCACGCCATCCCAGACCCGCGCCTCCCCGTGCTCGACGCCATCGTCCGCGCCCCGGTGATGGACGCCTCCGGCCGACTCGTCACCGCGCCGGGGTTCGACCGGCCAAGCGGCCTGTTCTACATGCCCGCCGCGTCGCTGCGCGGGCTGGCCTACAACACCCGTGACGTGGCCCTGGCCCGCGACCTCCTCCTCGACGACTGGCTCGGCGAGTTCCCCTTCGAGTCCCCCGCCGACCGCGCGCACGCCCTGGCCCTGGCCCTGCTCCCCTTCTGCCGACGCGCCATCGCCGGGGCGACTCCCCTGCACCTAGTGGAGGCGGCCACGCAGGGCACCGGTAAGAGCCTGCTCGCCTCCCTGTGCCTCGCGCCCTACCTCGGCGCCTTCCCCGAGCCCATGCCACTGTCCGAGCACGACGACGAGGTGAGGAAGATGATCACCTCCGCCCTCGTCGCCCGCAAGCAGGTGGTCTTCCTCGACAACCTCGACGGCCGCGTGGACGCCCCCGCCCTCGCCATCGCGCTCACCTCGACTACCTGGGAAGACCGCGTGCTCGGCGCCTCGACCCTCGTGTCGGCCCCGAACCGCGCAACCTGGGTCGCCACCGCCAACAACCTCGAAATGTCCACCGACCTGGCCCGCCGCTCCGTCCGCTGCCGCCTGAACCGCCGGGTAGAACGCCCGTGGGACTACGTCCCGGTGCGCCCCCGCGTGCGGGAGTGGACGCTCGACAACCGCAAGCCGCTGGTCGAAGCCCTGCTCACCCTCTGCGCCGCGTGGACCGAAGCAGGGATGCCCCGCGGCGAAGCCACGCTCGGCAGCTACGAGGACTGGGCCGCGACAGTCGGCGGAATCCTCCAGCACGCCGGCGTCCAAGGCTTCCTCGACAACGCCCGGCAGGGACACGACCTCGCCGACCCGCTCCACACGGAATGGCGCGTCTTCGTCCTGGAGTGGTGGCAGCAGCACGGCTCCGCCGCAGTGACCCCAGGACAACTCGCCAAGGTGGCGGAAGACCACGGGCTCCTCAACACCGTGCTCGCCCCCGCGCCGAACGACCGCGCGAGGGCCTCCCGCGTCGGCCGTGGACTACTGCGCCACCGGGGCCGCGTCTTCGCCGGCCTCGCCATCGTCACCAGCGACGGCAGAAAAGGCACAGAATACGCCCTGAAAGTCGAGGACGCCGCCGCCGTGCCCGTCCGCGTGCCCCCCGAAACTCCACGGGCCAGGTACTGGGGCGACTAGCCGGGGAGCAAGAGGCCGATCCAGTGGCGCTGGTTCTTGCGATCAACCCTGCACCCGGTCCCGCGGGCAAGCAAGGCCTGTGTGAACCGGCGGTGCGACCAGTCGTCCCGGCTCCACGCGCAAAAAGCGGCGTAGAGGTCTCTGTTTCGGGCCTCCGCACCGGGCTCCACCCCGCACCGCTCGCTGACGAACGACGACACGACGACGACGTCACCATCCCGCTGCGCCACGCGCTTGCCGACTTGCCGTAACTCCAGCCTCGCCGCCGCGTTCTTGGCTTCAATTGACATCCTCCCCCGCCTGGAAGGCGGAGGATTCCTGGACTGTTCACGGGGAACTTCCCAGGTGGTTCGCACTTCGACGAAGGCTGGCTTCTCGTACCGAGGTACGGGAAGCTCTGATACCCTCTCCATGCACTGCAACGGTCTGCCCGACCGCCAAGATGTTGAGAGCCGCGTTGTCGTCCCGGTCGTGGTGTGCCTGGCAAGCCGGGCACGTCCACGCGCGGATAGACAGAGGAAGGTCTTCGAGAAGGTGTCCGCAGGTCGAGCACATCTTGCTCGAAGGAAACCAGCGGTCGATCTTCACGACGGTCTTGCCTGCCGACGCAGCTTTTTCTTCGAGCATCCGAATGCCCATGCCGATTCCGGCATCGTGCAAACTGCGAGCAAGGCTGTGGTTCTTGACCATGCCGCGCAGATTCAGGTCCTCGATGTAGATCGTATCGAATTGCTTGACGACTCCTGTCGTGAACTTGTGGAGGGTGTCCTTCCGTGCATCCCCGATTCGCTCGTGGATGCGAGCGACGATGCGCTTCTGCTTCGCACGACGGTTGCTGTCCCGCTTCTTGCCGGTCTTGGGATCGACGATGCGGACCTTCCGAGCGAGTCGTCGCTGGGCCAACGCGAGTCGTCGCTGGAGACGGGCACCGTGCTTGGGATTCGGGACGCGCACTCCTGTCGAGAGCGTCGCAAGGCGGGAGATGCCGAAGTCGATGCCGACGCTCGCACCGGTCTTGGGAACGGCCGGCACCGGCACGTCCACGACGAACGAGACGTAGTACCGGCCGGACGGGTGCCGGCTCACCGTGACGGACGACGGCTCAGCGGGCAGTCTCCGCGACCACGCGATCTTCACCGGCTCACCGTCCATCTTGGCGAGGACAAGCCGGTGATCGTTGCAGTTGAACGCGAAGGCCGAGCGGGTGTAGGACGCAGCGTCCTTACCCTTGCCCTTCCGCTTGAAGGTCGGGTATTTCGTACGCTTCTCGAAGAAGCTCGTGAACCCGGCCTGGAGGTGCCGGAGCGCCTGTTGCAGCGGCACGCTCGACACCTCATTCAGCCACGCCTTGTCCGGCTCCCTCTTCAAGAGCGTCAGGGCAGCGTCGGCCTGAGTCGGGTTGATGCGCTTGCCGTCCTTGAACGCCGTCGTCCGAAGTTGCAACCCCCAGTTGTAGACGTACCGGCAACTGCCGAACGTCCGGGCCAGCGTCACTTCCTGCGCCAGCGTCGGGTAGCAGCGAAATGTCCAGCGTCGAATCACGTTCACCTTGTACCATGATAGGAGTTGAAATGCAACAGCCGTTCAACACGAACCCGCGTCGTAACCCATGTTCGGCAACAAATGTCCCGCCTCAAACCTGAACAACCAAAACTTGCCGAACTCTGCCGTACTCTTGACAGCCCAGAAGCCCCAGTATGCGCGCGCGCCCGCGCGTACGTCACGTTAAGCGTAGGTGACTAGTTGCGACGAAACGTCGTAAAACATTCTGTATCCCACCCATCAAACCTCGCTTAGCCAATTGCCGAACTCTAGAAAAAAAAGAACGGCAAGTACGTCACGACGAGCCTCAAACGCCAACTCTCGCTGCCGTACTTCTAAAAAAAAGTACGGCGTGCGTTTGGAATGTTCGGCAGATAAGCAAATACGACTGAATAAACCACCACTATCGCCATAAACAAACACGTCGCGACTGTGCCGACTGACCCCCCAACTAACGCCCAAAATTCACCACTTGACACAACCGGTACCCGTTGTGTAAATTCATGACGAATGCGAACCGGCGATTCAATCACCCTCATCCGGAACGTGTGCCGCGTAGACAAGGCCGTCCAAGACCGCGGATGGAGCTTGGCCGTCGCCCGCGACCTCGCCGTCGAGCTGAACGTCAGCCTCGCGACGGTCTACCGGTACTGGGAGAAGTGCCGCATCTGGACGCAGCGGACCATACAGGTGGGCGACCTGGAGAAGTGGCGTGCGAAGCAGGTGTCGGATCTGGATCGCATCCGAGGCAAGTGCGAGCATGCGGGGGACCACGATCGGGCGATCCGGGCGATCGAGACGCAGGCGAAGATCATCGGGACGATCGCGCCGGTCCGGGTGGACGCGCGGATCACGGGGATGGTGACGCACGTACCGCTGACGGCGGATTTGCCGAGGTTGCTGGAGGAGATTGTGGCGTTGGGGGAGCGGCGGCAGGCGATTGAGGCGACATCGACGGCGGTTCTGGTCGAGAGGGAGGAGGGATGACGCCCCGGGTGAACGTGACGTTCGTTGAGGAGGACTTCGCGGCGGTATGCGGAGCGGCGGCGCGGCAGAAGATGCCGCCGTCGGCGTGGGCGAAGTCGCGACTGCTGATGGCGGCGGAGCGCGAGGGGTTCGCCACGACGGACGGTGGCGAGCGCACGCTCGCGCGGGGGCGCAAGGCGTTCGCTATGCGGGTCGCCACCGCCCGCTATGAGGCCAAGCGCGCGCGCAAGCGGGGACTCAGGACTGAGCTTCCCGGCGAACCGCTTCCGCCATAGCGTCGGAGACGCGGTCGAAGGTGGCGACGACGACGGAGGTGATGGGGGTGGTTGGGAAGGTGGCGATGACTGCCCACGGCTTTGGGCCGTCCGGCAGTCGTTCGACATGGAAGAGGGGGGTCATGCGGGGTTTCCTTGTGGAAGGGGAAGGACGGCCGCCCCGATGAGGGCCGAGGCCGAGGCGGGGACGGCCGCCCCGTCGAGGGTCTTGCGGCGGATGAAGTCGCTTCTCGTCTCCTCCCCACGGGCGGCGTCGAGGGAGGCGAGTTCGAGGGCGGTGAGGCGCACCACCACCGGCCTGGTCGGAGCGGAGGTGCCGTCGGCGCGGGTGGAACCGCCGGGCCGGAGCCGGACGGCCGCCCCGTCGCGGGCCGGGCTCACGCACTCGGCGGCGGCGGGGGGGGTCACGAGCGCACCATCGCCGCCACGGTTGCGGGAACGCGCCGCCGCCACGCCGCGAGGTCGCATGCCGGCCTGACCCGTTCTGCCGGAATGCACGAATGTTCTTCCGACCACGATCCGCCGCCGTTGATCACACCGGCGTTGGTCGTGATATTTACAAACCAGTGCGTGATCCCGACCATCGGCGCCGCGCGCGGCGAGACGATGCCCGAGAAGCGGCGGTATCCGAGGTTCACGTTGACGGGCAGGCCGGGCGTCAGAAGCGCCGCCGCCGCCTTGCTTTCCGCGCAGTTGGGCACGGTGCAGAGCATGCAGTGGCTGGAACCCGGCCGCTTCGAGGCGGCGCTCACGGGGCACCTCCCGCCGTGGCACGCCAGGCGCGGAGCGACGCCACTCCTGAGGCGGCCAACGCCGTTTCGTACGCCGCCGCCGCCGCCTCCCGCGCCGTCGCCGCGTCGCGGTAGCGGTGCCAGGTCACGGCGTCCCATCCGGCGCTGAACATCCGCGCCGCCTCCGCCGACGCCCTCGCGCTCGCCGCCGTGTAGGCCTCCGCCGCCGCGCACCTATCGACCTCCGCCTCCGCCGCCTTCACCGCTGCCTGCCGGGCTGCGGCGAGGCGGGCGGCGGGGACGGCCGCCCCGTCGAGGATCTTGCGGCGCAGGTCGCGGATCTGGGAGGCGGCGAATGCGTCGTACTCGGCGGGCCGGGCGGCCCTGCGGCGAGCGGGGCTCACGAGGCACCTCCGCCGGCGAGAGCGTCGAAAGCGGCGGCGTAGTCGCGCCAGGCCGCCTCCAGCGCATCCCGAAGGGCGCACCGGGCCGCCTCCATCGCGGCATCGTAGTTGCGCCAAGCGGCTTCGTACTCGTCCTTGAGCGCGTCCCCGCGCGCTTGATCCACATAGGCGGCGTGGTCCGCAGCGATGGCGTAGGCGATGGCCGCGTCGGAGGTGTCGCCGGCGATGCGGCGGGCGGGGCTCACCGCGCACCCCCGAACAGCGCGACGGGCGCGAGGGCGGCGAACGGGAAGAGGAGGAGGAGGCAGAAGAGCGTGAACATGGGGGCTCCGGGTGCTCGCCAGGCAGGGGATCTGCCTGACAGAGAGACTGTATCACACTCTACAGCGGCGTGCTCGGGGACGTGAACTATATTGTCTCACCGGCGGGAAACACCCTTCCGGCCTCGCAACAATGCCCGTCGCATACCGAAACGTTCGGCAAACGAACGTGTAGAACGACTCGCGACACGGATCGGCCACGCACCCCGACACCGAGCCCTCGCGCGTGCGCGCACATCCGCGTGCGCGGAGACAAGGACACCGAGCTCCCCGTCGTCCCCCGAACATACCGACGGGTCGGAATGTACACCCGCCACGCGCCACGCGAGCCCCCCGAAGCCGCCACGCGTCCGGCGCCGATGGGATAGGCTCGTGGGGCCGGGCAGCGCGCAAACGCCACCCGGCCCCCGCACCACCAGCTTTACAGGAGCCGACGATGCTACCGAGTCCTAACTCCCTGACGGCGCACCCCGCCGCGTCTCTCTTCCCGCTGCTCTCCGGTGCCGAGCTCGGCGCGCTCGCCGCCGACATCCGCGAGCACGGGCTGATCGATCCGATCGTCCTGATCTGTGGTGCGATCCTCGATGGTCGGAACCGCCTCGCGGCGTGTGAGCTGGCGGGCGTCGAGCCGAGGTTCCGGGAATGGGACGGCACGGGCTCGCCGACCTCATGGGTAATCAGCGTCAACCTCCAGCGGCGCCACCTCACCGTGACGCAGCGGGGTGTGGTGGGGTGCGCGTCGCTGCCGCTACTCGCCGCGGAGGCGAAGGAGCGCCAGCGCGAGCACGGGGGCACGGCGCCGGGGCGCCCCGCGAACACTCCCGGAAAGATTGCCGGAAGTGAAGCCCGGCGGGAGGCCCGCGACGAGGCCGCCGCCGCCGTCGGCGTCTCCGGGCGCACGGTGGCGAAGTCGGCCGCCATCGCGAAGAGCGCGCCGGACCTCTATGCCGCGATGCGATCCGGGCTCGTCACCCTGGAGCAGGCGACGGTGCTCGCGAAGCTCCCGGAACCCGAGCGAGCGCCGCTCATCGAGGACATCCGCGCGGCCCCCACCATCGAGGCCCGCGAGCGCGCGGCGAAGCACGCAGCCAAGGGAGCGAAGGAGCGCCACAAGGCGAACGTGGTCGCCGAAATCGAGGCTCGCCCCCCTCCGCCCGCCACGGGACCGTTTCGCGTGATCGCGATCGACCCGCCGTGGCAGTACGACAAGCGCCCCGACGACGTGACGCACCGCGCCCGCCTCGACTACCCGCCCATGACGATCGAGGCGATCTGCGCTCTACCCGTCGCCGAGCTCGCCGAGGAGGACTGCGTGCTGTGGCTGTGGACGACGAACGCCCACATACTGCGCGAGGCCCCCCGCTGTCTCGACGCGTGGGGGTTCCGCGAAAAAACGATCCTGACGTGGGCGAAGGACCAGATGGGAGTGGGTGACTGGTTGCGCGGGCAAACAGAGCATTGCATCCTGGCAATCCGCGGGCGCCCTGTCGTGAACCTCACACGCGAGACGACCCTGCTGACGGCTCCACGCCGAGAACACTCCCGGAAGCCGGAAGAGTTCTACGCGCTCGTCGAGGCGCTGTGCCCAGGCTCGAAGCTGGAGATGTTCGCCCGCGCACCGCGGAAGGGATGGGCGTCCTGGGGCGCCGAGACCGCCCGCTTCGAGGCCTGACGTGGCCTACGACGCCGCGAGCCCGGAGGCCCAACTTGGATCGCTCGCCGAGTCCGAGGCCGCGCGGCTCATGGCCCATCGCGGGCACCTTGTTGTGCCGATCTTCTCGGCGACGCAGAACACCGACAATGCGGACGCGCCGCTGCTCTATCGGCCGCGCGGCGGGTTCGTCGTCGGGCCGGACCTCCTCGTGTTCTCGGCGGCTGGATCGACGTGGATCGACGTGAAGGCCAAGACCGGCCCAACGTGGCGCCGGACCCATCGGAGATGGGAGCACGGGATCGACCGCGCCTGCTTCGAGGACTATGAGGCGGTCGGGCGGTTCTCGCACCTGCCGGTGTGGATCTTGATCCTCGAAGAGCACGCCCCGATCGACTCGTTCCGCGAATCCGAGTTGTCCGGCCGTTCGGCGTGGCTCACGATCTCCTTGAGCGACGCGCGCCAAACCGGTGAGGAGCGGCGCGACTGGCCCGGCGGCCCTGCCAGTCCGGCGCGTCGAGGGCGGCACGGCCTCGGCGGCTGGCTCTGGCCGCGGAACGCGATGCGCCCCTGGCTCGCCGGCGGGTCGGCACCGGGAGGGGATGGCGAGGTCGCGGCGCACACGCCGGGGTAGACTACGGGCATGGTCAAGAGAGACATCGCGGCGCAGCTTGCGGAGACGGACGCGCAGATCGAGGGTCGGCTGGCGCTGGCGGCCATTCTCGACCTTTCTTGGTTCGTCCGGTTGATGTGGGCGGTGATTGAGCCGGGGACGCCGCTGGTGTGGAGTCCGCACATTGAGTCGGTCTGCGATGCGATGCAGGCGCAGATGCAGGGGGACGATCGGTACCAGAACACGATCATCTGCATGCCGCCGGGGTTTATGAAGTCGATTCTTGTGGCGGTGATGCGGCCGGCGTGGATGTGGCTTCATTGGCCGCACCGGCGGAGCATCTACCTGTCGAACACGGACGAGTTGGCGGAGCGGGACTCGCGGCGGACTCGCGACGTGTTGAAGTCGCCTGAGTATCGGCGGCTGGTGATGGCGCTGGCTCAACCGGCGCGTGGGAAGGAGAAGTGCCCGTGTTGCGGGCAGGGGGTTCATCCGGCGTGGGAGTTTGCACAGGACAAGGACGAGGTGAACAACTTCGCGAACACGCGGAAGGGTTTTCGGCAGTGCTTGTCGATGAACAGCCGTGGGAAGACGGGAGCGCGCGGGGATGACATCGTGTGGGACGACCCGTTGGATGCGGATCAGTTGTCGAAGGCGTCGCCGGAGTCGCGCCGTGGGATTCTGGATGATGCACATCGGACGGTGGCGTACGTGGAGAGCACGCGCATCAACAACCCGAAGACGGCGACGCGAACGGGGGTGATGCAGCGGCTGGCGGTGGACGACCCGGTAGGGCGGAGGATTGCGGCTGGTGGGTGGCGGGTGCTGAACTTTCCTCAGCATTACGATCCGGCGCGGGCGTGTCCGGAGGATCGGCGGACGGTGGCGGGGGAGCTTTTGTGTCCGTCGCGCTGGGACGAGTTGTCGTTGGCGCTGCCGCGGATGAGTCTGGGGCCGGCGCAGTTTGCGGCGCAGCACGAGCAGGCGCCGTTGGACGAGGAGGGGGGGTTGTTCCGGCCGGCGATGTTCCAGCGGCGGTACACGGAGGCGCCGGAGGATGTGGCGGCGCGATGCGATGAGGTAGCGATTAGCGTGGACTGCACGTTCAAGGGGTCGGACTCGTCGGATCGGGTGGCGATGCAGGTATGGGGCCGGCAGGGGGGAGCGCGGTTCTACTTGCTGGATCGGGTGTGTGCGCGGATGGGCTTTCTGGCGACGGTGGCGGCGTTGCGGTCGTTGTGTGCGCGGTGGCCGATGGCGCGGGTGAAGTTGGTGGAGAGCGCGGCGAACGGTCCGGCGGTGATCGAGGTGTTGTCGAGGGACATTCCTGGGGTGGTGCCGTTCAATCCGCGGGGGAGCAGCAAGTTTGAGCGGGCGAAGGTGGGGGCGATGCCGGCGTTTGAGGCGGGGAACGTCTATCTACCGGATAGTGGGCGGTGTCCGTGGGTAGAGGAGTACGTGGCGGAGATGGTGGGGTTCAGCGAGGACTGCGCGCACGATGATGAGGTGGACGCGACATCGCAACTGATGTTGCGCTGGATGGGGAGTGGTGGGGAATCGGCGGAGGTGCCGTTGTTGTCGTCGCGGGCGGTGTTGGAGACGGGTGTGGTGACGCGGTGGGCGGAGCGGGATGCGGGGCAGGCGTACGTGATTGGGGTGGGGGTGGACTGGTCGGTATCGGCGTCGTCGGCGTCGTACGCGGTGGTGTTGGACGAGACGGGGGGCCAGGTGGCGGCGGTGCGGTGCGTGGCTGGGGGGGAGGAAGCGTTGGCGGCGCTGGTAGCGGATGAGGCGTTTTACTGGGGGGGTGCGGTTGTGGTGGTAGGTGGAGAGCGGGTGGAGGTTGCGCATCGGGTAGGGGTGCTGGTGGCGCGGTCGGGGCCGAAGGTGGTGTGTCGGCCTGGGATGAGCATTTACGAGGGGCCTGGGGCGGTGTGGGGTCGGCGGGACTGGACGGTGTTGTGGTCGCGGGTGGGGGCGGCGTCGAGGGCGGGGCTGATTGGGATGCGGGATGGTGGGGCGCATGCGGAGGTGACGGGGGTACGGGTGGCGCCTGGGGGTGAGCCTCGTGGGGAGGGGCGGCGGGGTCTTCCTGTGGAGGCGGTGGCGTTGTGCTGTGCGTGCGTGTCGCGGGTAGCGGAGGAGCGGCCGGTGGTAGTGGAGCGGCAGCGGCGGTGGAAGGTGGTGGGGCCGAAGGCGGTGGGGGGGGATGCGTGGAGTCGGACGGCGGTGGGGTTGCACAACGCGCGTCGGATGTGATACCTTCTGGGGTATGGAAGACCTCTTCAAGTCGGCGGTGGTGGTGAAGGGCAAGCGTCGTCGTGAGGATGACGATGATTCGCCGGTGATGGTGAGTGACGCTGGCCAGATCAAGAAGTTGATCGTGGAGGCGGTGATGGAGTTGGTGGATGGTGGGGCGGACTACGTCAAGATGACGATGAAGGAGATGGTGGCGGCGGGGTATCGGCCGTGGGTGGACGAACCGGGGCCGTGGGTGGTGGATCAGTTGGTGGTGTCGAAGGTGGGGGAGGAGCAGTTCAAGGCGATGGTGAAGTACTCGTTGAACCCGAAGGAGTCGGGGACGGGAGCGTTTGGGCTGGTACGGCGGGAGGCGAACGGGGACTGGGCGGTGGCTGCGGTGCAGGTGAGGGATGGGACGGTGGTGAAGCTCGACCATAAGCGGGAGCGGTCGCGGTCGATGCAGACGGGGGGGGATGGGATCGAGTGGGATTCGAGCGCCCCGCCGCCTGGGGACTTTGTGGGGGTGCGGAAGCCGGTGGTGGAGTGGGTGGTGGTGTGGGTAGACCGGAACAAGAATCCTGGGGTGAAGCGGGACATGCACGGGAAGGAGGTTCCGGCGGTGGAGGTGAAGGTGGACACGGGTGGGGACAGGTTGGCGGTGGTGATGGAGCGGCTGATGGAGGAGCGGGTGGGGAAGAAGGGGGGTTGACGGTCGCGGCGTTGATGGTTATCTTCATGGGCGATGCTTATCCGCCTTACTGAATGGGCTGACCGCCAGGGGATTGCGTACGTGACGGCGTTCCGGTGGGCGGGTCGTGGGAAGGTGCCGGGGCTGCACCGGTCGGTGAGTGGTCGGTTGTTCGTCGAGGTGGCGGACGGGGCACCGGTCAGTGACGGGAAGGCGGAGAAGATGCGGGCGTTGCTGCGGGAGATGACCGCGGTACTGGATGCGCCGTGAGCGGGATGGTTTTCGAGCGTGCGCTCTCGTGGCCTGACTGGGTTCGGGGCGTGCGCATGTTTGAGGGTGCGGCCCTCCTCGTGCCTGCGTACGAGATGCCGCCTGGGAGCGCGGGCGAGTACTTCTTGCCGATGACGCGACTCGTGGGGTGGCGGCGCGGGTGGCGGGTGGTCCTGCGTCCTGCGCGGGACGGGTCTCTCCGGCTGGAGCCCAGCCCTCCTGGAGGCGGTAGCACGGGGTACGGGGTTGGGGAGTGCGCGCTTGATCTGGCGGACGAGGAGACGGCGGCGCGCGCGCTGGCTCTTGTGCGGGGCGATCGGTGGAAGGAGCGGTTGTTCGCGTGGGCTGTGTCGGAGGCTCGTCGTGACGGTGGTGTTGCGCGGGCGGATTCCAATTCACCACCCTAACGGGAGAATGAGAAATGGTACGGACGACGACGATTCTTCACTGTGATCGCTGCCAGAAGGTTCTTGGCCCCGCGCCGGTCACCGTCGGCGAGTCCCCGGCGGTCAAGATCACGGTGATGCTACCGGGGCGGGATGTCGCGGTGGTGGTGTTCGATGATGTCTGCCCGGGGTGTCTTGGGCGGCTGGAGGATTTGCTGGCGGCGGTGGTGTTGAAGGCGGCGCCGGTACGGGAGCGGCGGCATCGGTCGGCGAAGGTCGTGGCGGTGGCGTTGTGACCGACACCGATCCGGCCGCCGTCCCTCCCGATGAGACTCCGCCGGCCGTCTCGCAGGAGTGGCGAGCTGCCCTTCTGCACGCGGCCGATCTCGCGGACGACTTCGATCCGTTCGATATGTCGTGGTCGGACGAGGAGCAGCGCAGCGGGGAGCGGGTGCTGGCCTTGTTCGCGGCGGAGCTGCGGAGGGAGGCGGGTGCGGGGCGGGCTGTACGCCAGCCGACGCGGGAGGGGCGGGAGGCGTTTGATTGGGCGATGGAGTCCGAGGTAGACGGCGCGGTGGTGGAGATTCCGGAAGGGGTTGACCCGGCCGCATTCGGAGTAGGCGGTCTCTCGTGTACGACCTTCGGCCCTCGCGTCGGTGGCGCGCTGCCCGCGCTGCGGATCGGGATGGTGGTGGTGAACGAGAAGGGCGCGCGCGACCTTATCCAGAGGGACGAGATGCCTATTGACCTCGTCTCTGGGGAGTTGCAGGTCCAGGGGTGGCCGGTGGTCGAGGTGTATGCGCCGTGGGGCGGTGGCCTGATCTGGAGGCGGTCTTGAGCCTCTACCGCACGCGCCCGTGGTGGTCGGGGGTCTGCTTCGCAGGCCGCGCCCTCGCGCGCCTCGGGCATCGGCTGGCCGCCTTCGGCTTCTGGCTGGAGCGCAAGGGTTACGACAAGAAGCCGATCACGGAGAAGGGCCCCTTCTACTATGAGTGTACCTACGTCACATCGAGAGGGTTGCCGACGGAGTCAAGCGCGGGGCCGGGTGCGCCCCAGCCGAAGGCGGGCGAGGTGTCCGATGGCTGACCGGCTGTGTGTGTGGCGGGTCTACAACGGCATGACGGCGGCGTGCTGCGTCCACCGGGTTGTGGTGGCGTACACGATGGAGGGGGCGGTCCGAGCGGCGGAGGAGGCTGGGATGGAGGGGGCATCGCTGGACGACATCGAGGTGGTGTGCGAGGCGGTGCCGCAAGCGGCCGAGGCGGAGGACTACCGCGTTGCGCGCGGGAGAGCCCGGCCGTGAACGGCCGGGAAGAAAGCGCGCTCAGGTTGGCGCGTTCTGCTGCTCGATGTACCGCCTCAACGTCTCGATGGTCACTCCTCCACAAGAGGCGGCGAAGTAGCTCGGCGACCATAGATGTTCTTTCAGGCTCCTTGCTCGGATGTGCGAAAAGTCGCGCCGCAAGAGGCGGCTGGACACCCCCTTCAAGGCGTTGACGAGCTTCGAGATGCTTAGCCCCGGCGGGTACTCCACGAGCAGGTGGACATGGTCCGTCTCCCCGTTGAACTCCACGAGCCTTGCGGAGAGATCGTCACAGACGGACCTGAAGTGCACATCCATCGCCCGGAGATGGACCGCCTCGAACACCAGTCGCCGATACTTCGTCACAAAGACCAAGTGGACGTTGAGATCAGATACGCATGAACGACCGCGACGAAAATCTGTTGACGTTTCCATAGACCAAGTATACGATGATGCGACCTCCCATGCAAGCCCACCGATTCAAGGCAGACCTCGATCCCCGGCAGCGGAAGTGGGCCGCGCAGGCGGCCGGCGCGAATCGGTGGATCTACAACGAGGCGAGGAAGCACTGCGCCGCACTCTACGCGGGTGGCGGCAAGTACCCGGGGTTCGTTGCGCTCTGCAAGGAGCTGACCGGGTGGCGGGCCGCGCAGCCGTGGCTCCGTGCCGGGTGCGCGCAGTCGCAACAGGCCACCTTGGCTGACTTCGACATGGCGATGCAGCGGATGTTCAAGAAACTCAGCGGACGACCGGTGCGCAAGACCCGCCAGAACTGCCGGCCTTCCTTGCAGTTCCCGCAGTTGAAGGGCGACATTCAGCAGGTGTCGGCCACCATCGCCCGCGTGAAGTTGCCGAAGCTCGGCTGGGTGCGCTTTCCCCTCTCGCGCGCGGTCGTCGGAACCATTCGATCGGTGACCCTCTCCCGGGATGCGTGCTTCGACTGGCACATCGTCGTGCTCACCGACGCCGACGTGCGCCTTCCAGTCGCACCGCCGGGCACCGCCATCGGCATCGACCTCGGCGTGGCCGCGACTGCGGCGTACTCCGACGGCTCGACGTTTTCGTTGTTCGTCCCGTCGAAGACGGACGAGCGCCACCTGCTCCGGTTGAAGCGTCGGCTCGCGCGCCGCACGCGGGGATCGAAGCGACGCGAACGCGCGAAGCTCGCTGTCGCGAAGTGCTTGCGGAAGGACGCGCGCCGCCGGGCGGACGCGCTGCACAAGGAGAGCACCAGGATCGCCCGTGCCCACCGCCTTGTGGTGGTCGAGGATCTCGGCGTGAAGCGAATGACGGCGAGCGCGAAGGGCAAGGGCCGCGCCGCGAAGGCGGGGCTGAACCGCGCCATCCTCGCGCAAGGGTGGAGGGCCTTCCGATCCATGCTGGCGTACAAAACCGCCCGCCGCACCGGGGATCTGGTGGCCGTGCCGGCCGCCTTCACCTCCCAGCGCTGCAGCGCGTGTGGGCACGTGGACGCTGGGAACCGACCCTCGCAAGCGGTATTTTGCTGTTTGAACTGCGGCCACGCGGCGAATGCCGACATGAACGCCGCCATGAACATCTTGGCCGCCGGGCAGGCGGCATCTGCACGTGGACGGGCGCTAAGACCCGTCGTGCGCGGTACTTCGGTACGTGCACGGCTGGCAGCCCGGTTGAAGCGTGAACCCGTCGAGACAGATCATGCGCAAGCGTGATGTGCTCGGGAATCCTCTCGCTTCAGCGAGGGGAGGACGTCAAACTTGCGCGGCGTGCGGCTCTGTCCTGGACAGAGACCAGAATGCTGCGAACATCATCCTCGCGCGAGCGAGGGTCGCGGTGGCCGGTTGGTCCCCCGCGCAAACAAGCGCGTGGGAGCAAGGTAAGACCGCTCGGTTGAGACAACTCAATCAAGCGGCGCGAGCGTTGATCCGCGAACCGAGGGAGATCCGAGATGCGTCAATCTGATGCAGAACGGTATACTTTCGGGCAACCCTTCTGACTGACCGTCCGGAATCGTGATAGCGTAGGGCGCGATGCCGGACCAGTTCGAACCGACGCGTGTTCATCGTCTTGCGCGGATGCACGAGCGGCGGATGCACGAGCGTCGGGCGACGTGGCAGATGCTTAACGCTGCCTACCTGACGCGGTTTTGGGAGCACGTTGGGCTGATGGACAACGATGCCCGGTGGCAGAAGTGGAACGTGAACGGGACGGAGGTGGAGGTCAACAAGCTGTGGCGCGGGCTGATGACGTACAAGGCGTCGTTGTACCGGCGGAGCAACCGGGTGGAGCTTGGGCCTGACCCTGTGGGGGACCGGGGCGACCCGGTGGTGTCGGGGCTCGTGGCGAACGGGCTTTGGACGGAGGAGGGGTTTGCGGCTCGCATGGACCGGATGGTGGAGATGGCGTTGCTGTTTCCGGGGGCGGGTGCGAAGGTCGGGGTTGAGGAGGGGAGCGGGCCGCCGATGCGGCGGGTGTGGAGCCGGGCGTTCCCGTGGTGGGAGTTGGTGCTCGACTGGGACGTGAGTGATCCGGCGGACGAGCGGTTCCGCGGTCACCGGTACTGGATGCCGGTGGAGGATGCGGAGGCGAAGTGGGGGCTGGACAAGTTGCAGGGGCAGGCGCGCGCGGACTTCCTCGGGGACACGGGACGCCCGAATGGGGAGGGTGACTCTGCGCCGCCGCTGGGGAAGGACGATGATGGGGAGTTTGTCGAGGTGATGGAGTTCGTCAATCTCCGCGACAGCTTCAAGGGACGCGGGGGTGTCACCTACAAGGGCCGGCAGGAGGTTTACGTTCTGGGGCAGGATCGGAAGGAGCATGAGGGTCCGGTTCATCGTGGGGCGATGGCGTTTGCGGACGCGGACGGGGTGGGCTTGCCGCACATCGAGGCGTTGATCTTCATGCACGAGCCGCCGTACCCGTTGCGGGGGGTTCCTCCGGCGGAGCGGGTGTTGCCGCAACTGCGCGAGTTCAACGTGTTGCGGTCGAAGCTGGCGGAGCTTGTGCGCCGGAACGCGCGGAAGTCGCTGCGTCGCAAGGGTGTGATTGCGGACGATGACGTGACCAAGCTGTTTGACGGGAACGACGGGCAGAGCATTGAGGTGGACGATCCGAACGTCCCGCTGAGCGACGTGTGGTATCCGCTGGCGAATCAGCCGATCCCGGCGGAGATCTGGGGTTGGATCGGGATGGTGGACGCGGACTATGCGGGGTCGTGGGGTCAGATTGCGCCGGCTCAGGGGATGGCGACGGATCGGAACAAGACGGCGTACGCGAATCAGATTGAGCAGTTCTGGACGGAGACGGAGATCGGGTACCACGGGAACGCGCTGACGATGTTTTCGCGGCGCCTGGTGAAGCTTTTGCTGCGGGCGACGGTCCATGCGATGTCGTCGGTGGCGGACTCGGAGACGAACGCGCTGCCGCCGGGTCGGAAGCTTGCGCCGGTGGGGAGCGTGGAGACGGGGGACGCGGCGACGCTTGGGGAGGTGGTGGCGGCGGGGGTCGAAGGTGAGGTGGCGCCGGTGACGACGGCGGATGAGGGTGCGGCATCGGCGGTTGCGGAAGGGGCGGCGACGGCGGTTGTCGCGGTGGCGGGCGAGGTGAAGTACGTCGCGTTCACGGTCCGGGACGCGGACCGGAAGGCGCATGTGGTGACGCGGGAGGCGCTGGACGCCGACTTCGAGGTGAAGTTCCTGGAGGGGGCGCGAACGCCCTTGACGGACGCGGCGGTGATCCAGTTCCTCACCACGCAGGCGCAGCAATACTTCGCGTGGTTCGACCTCGTGTTGAAGGGCGGGCCGATGGGGATTCTGGCGCGGGCGTGGATGCAGGCGGTCGCGGACCGGATGCAGTTGCCGCCGGAGCTTCATGTGGCGGCGCTGGAGGCGAAGGCGAAGGCGCAACCGGCGCCGGTGGTGGAGAAGCAGACGGCGGCGGCGTTCGCGGATGTGGCTGCGGGGCCTGCGCCGGCGGTGGCACCGGGAGTGGACGAGGGCGCGGCCTCTGGAACGGACGCCGTCACGTTCGCTCTGCAAACGGTAGCGGAGGCCGTGGAGTTCCTCGGGGTGCCGGCGGCGGTTGAGGCGGTGAAGGCCGCGCAGGCGGCGTTGGCGGCTGGGGACGCGGACGCGCTGGTCGAGGCGGCGGGGGCGGCGCTGGCGGCGCTTGCTCCGCTGGCGGAGAGTCCACCGGAAGCCGCAGAGGCGCAGGCGGCTTTGGATCGAGCCGCGCAAGTGCTACAAGGGATTGTACAGGCTGGCGCGGCGCGACCGCCCAGCGAGGAACAACCGCAACCTCTGGATTGAACTATGCCAAGGATCAAGATCGTACCGATGCCGTCGCCCCCGCCCGCTCTCGAAGTGAAGCCGGCCGAGGACGGGCCGCCCGTCGAGGAGCCTGTGGCGCTGCCGCAGCCGTCGCCCGCCGTCGAGGAGGAGCCTGTGCCGCCGATGATGGTGGACGAGGTGAGCGACGCTGGCGTGGAGGAGATGGAGCCGCTGGCGCCGGTGGAGGATGCGCCGGTCGTCCTGGCGCTGACGCTGGCCGAGATCGTGGCCGCGGCCGAGCGGTCGGGCAACGAGTACTTCGTGCCGGCGATGAAGGTGGACGCTGCCGTGGAGCGCGCGCTGGAGCGGCTGGGGTACGGCCACGAGCGCACGGGGCCGACGATCACTGTGCTTTACCGGAAGTAAGCCCGATGCCACTCTACAGCTACCGGTGTGCCGCGGGGCATGAGCAGGAGTGGCTGGGCCGGTTCGAGGCGCGACCGCCGGCGCTGCCGTGCGGCTGTGGTGTCGTCGCGGCGCTGGTGGTGAGCCTTCCGGGCAGGGGGGTTGTGCGCGGGGGGACCGACGGGGGCAAGGGGGAGCCACAGCGGAGCCATGCGGGGTTCACCGAAGAGTCCCCTGGGGTGTGGACGAAGGGGGCGGTCCGCGAGATCAAGGTGACGCCGTATCTTTGTGGCGGATGCGGTCACAAGGGGTGGGGCGACGATGTGGTGCCCGCGGCGTGCGAGACGTGCGGGTCAACCGATGTCCGCGAGCGCGCGGTGGACTGGCACCGGTCGTGGTGGGACGCGGAGGGCTTCAACGCTACGGGCGGCTACCTCGATCGCGGGGCTGGGCTGTGGTTCTCGACGCGAGCGGAGCGCGACACCTGGGCAAAGGAGAACGGCATGGTGGAGAGCGCCGGGGTGAACGACGACACCGGGCGGGCCGTGAGGAAGGAGAGCGAGCGCCAACGGGAGTTGTGCGAGTTCTGGCGGGGGGAACTTCGGGAGCGAGACGCGGACACGGAGTATCGGCGCTTGGTGGAACTCGGCAAGGCGCCGGACGATGCGTGGTTGCGGGAAGAGGTCGGCTACAAGGGATAGCGCCGGGCAAACATCCGCGCGTTTGTTTGTCTGGAGGGGTAGTGCATCAGTTTGAATCCTTCGGCCGGTTCCGCTGACCGGGCTTGCGGCCCGGCTTCACGGGCGCGTCGGCAGCGCGCGCCGCCTCCTCGATCTCCAGCAGTTCCACCAGCTCCTCCAGATTCCACACGCGCTCCGTGACCTTGGCCTCCATGGCGGGTCGCGATCCGCGCGATCGTCACGGCGCGCTGGTTCGGGTCGCGAGGGAGCTGCTTCGGGCGATGCGTCGGCATAGAGACAGGGTATGCCCGGCCGATGCGCGTGGCTACCCCGCATCCTCACGCATCGGAATCAAAGTGATGCACTACCTCTGGAGGACCGTAGTTGCGCGCCTGCCCCTTGTCGGTGTAGATTCCGACCGGTCGGCCGGTTTTCGCCGCCGATGGAGCCCGCCATGCAGATGCCCGAGTCCATGTCTTCGATGCCTGCCGAGAAGCCGATGGACGCGGAGGCGCTGGCGCCGCCCGCGGGCTCCGAGATGGCGTCGGCACCTGTTGCGGGCCCCGAGATCCCGCCGCCACCGCCGGGGGGGTACAGCAAGAACGCGGTGACCGACTTCGTGACTGCGCTCCAGAAGGCGGTCAAGGCGGTGGGGAAGGCGCTGGGGAAGGAGATGCCGGAGATTCCGGATGTGCCGGACGATGCGTTCGTCAAGGGCAAGCTCGATGCGGAGGTGCCGGAAGGGATGGCGGGAGCGGCCGTCGTGGTCCTGGGTGCGGCGGCCTCGATCGGGGGCAAGGAGGAGGGTCGGTACGACCTCGACGTACTCTCCCTTCTGGCGGACGATGCCGGGCTTGACCGGCTCTCGATCGCCCTGGAGTTGGTAGCGCGCGACAAGGTGATGCTCGACAAGCTGCGCGAGATCGCTCGTCAGGGGCCCGGTCCCACGGCCTCGCCGCCCCCTCCGGCTGCCGCAAAAACCACGGTTCAACCGCCCGCAAAGCCGATGTCCGGGGCCGCCTTCGCGTAGGGGCGCGCAAAAAACGTGTAGAAGGGGTGGACATTCCGACTGGTCGGTATGTTACCGTAAGCCCCGATGACCCCCGAAGAGCCCATCGTCGAGCCCGCTGGCTCCCTGCCGGACCCCGTGGATGCCGCCATCGAGGTGGCGGCGCCTGAGCCGCCGAAGCCGGCCGAGCCTGCTCCCGAAGTGGCGCCGGCCGAGGACGGGGCGAAGTTCGATGCGCTTCTGGCGGACATCTTCAAGGACGACGCCGACGCAGGGAAGGACGACACCAAGCTCGTCGGCATGATCTCCCGCGAGGAGATCGATTCGATGTCGCCGAAGCATCGGGCCGCCTTCCGGGCTCTTGCGGGGCGCGTGGCGGAGAAGGGCGACAAGTTCGCCGACGAGCAGAAGGTGTGGGCGGCGAAGGTCGAAGGTGAGCAGCGCAAGCTGGACGCTGGAGTCGCGGAACTTCGTCGGCGCCAGCAGGCGTTGATGTCGATGGTGGACTTCAAGGCGCTCCGAGCGCAAGCCGGGGCCGCGGAGCCACAGGTGGACCCGACCACGCCGGACGGGTTGCGAAAGCTCGCGCGCCACGAGGCGCAGAAAGCGGCGGCCGAGGGCGTCCTGGGCGTGCTGGGCGGCGTGGAGAAGTCCAAGGCCGAGGCGGACAAGGCAGCGGCCTACGACAAGATCAAGGAAACGTACCCGGAGCTGAACGACCCGACGGTGGACGCCGAGTTCTACCAGTTCCTCGTGAAAGAGAACGAGGGCGTCGATCGGGAGAAGGGCGATCCCTTGAAGCTCAACGCCGTGCAGGGTGCCCGCATTTTCATCGCCGAGCGCCGTGCGCGCTCGAACATCGAAGAGGCCCGACGCCTTGCCGCGACCGAAGCGGCTGACCGAGCCGAAAGCGTCCGCGCGATCGGTCGCTCCGCCGGTGGCGCTGCGGGCAGGCGCGAGATCACCATTCCCGAGGACGTGTACGCCAGCAATCAGGTGGGCGCGTACCTCGCTTCTCTCTCCACCGCCGACCGGGTCGCGCTCATCGCGGCCGAAAAACGGCGGAGTTCCCTTCGCTGACCCCGTTCCCGAGGACTGACCCATGCCAGCCGCAACGATCACCCCGCCCATCGACGTAGAGGCATACACCCTCATCGGCATCAAGGCCGCGAGGGAGACGAGGGATGCGCTCAAGGTGGCCCCCGGCGTCTACGGCGGATTCGAGGCCGTCCTGGGCAAGAACCAGTCGAAGTGGGAGGAGGGTTCCGACCGCGTGAACGGTGAGGTTCAGGTCGTGGAGCATACGGGGGTGACCAACTTCGCCACCGGGTTCGAGAGCTAC
>ERZ1292632.1202-Hain-H43-01um-R2-1202-length-26194-cov-6_pt1 | contig 26194 bp, 23 predicted proteins | sample MGYA00564407_ERZ1292632 | MGnify/ENA primary metagenome ERZ1292632 (study PRJEB36523, sample SAMEA6512637) | groundwater metagenome | collected 2019-01-08 | study: AquaDiva: Metagenomics assemblies of 32 groundwater samples | reverse complement strand
CGAACTCCCAACTACAGTTTGGAAAACTGTCGTTTTACCACTAAACTAATCCCGCCTTCGCCAAGCCACAGCTTGGCTTCGGCGGGCCGAGCCCGCTGCCAAGCGACGGATGGTTTGTATAATACACTTACATGGATTTTATTAATACGCTACTCTCATATTTTCTGCAGACAATTAAAGCCCTCGTGATCGTTGTGGTCGCAGGAGTGTCGGCACTTTCCTCTTTTTTGCCGCCACCCCAAGCACCGATCAGCATCACTCCCCCGCTTGAACAAAACACCGGAACATATCCTGAATCCCCCGCCGCCGAAGTACCAACAAAAGAAGCGGCGCTGATAAGCGAAGCGGCCAAGCCTCCTGCACCTCCCGCAACCGGAGCGCTCCTCGATGTTAACGGGCGCGCGCGCGCGACTGTGGTAAACATCTTGTGCCTAAGCGGCGGCGCAGTGCGCGCGGCAAGCGGCAGCGGCGTGTTTATCGACACTCGCGGCGTCATCCTCACCAACGCACACGTTGGACAATTTTTCCTTCTGCGCGATTACCCGAAAAAAAATGCGGTGGACTGCGTCGTGCGTACCGGCTCCCCCGCGCGCAATGCCTACTATGCCGAGCTGCTCTACCTCCCGCCCACCTGGGTCAGTGACAATGCTTCGCAAATCACCTTAAGTGAGGCTATGGGCACGGGCGAGCACGATTACGCTTTTTTGCTCATCGACCGCTCATACGGCGGCGAGTCGCTTCCGGCCGTGTTCCCTGCCATCGGTTACACGCTTGAAGAACCCGCATCCAACGACCCGATGCTGCTTGCGGCGTATCCTTCGGCATTTTTAAAAGGCAGAACCGTGCTCAATAATTTGCAGGTCTCAAGCACCTTTACGATAGTCAAAAGATTGTACTCATTTGATCCGCCGAAAACGGTTGATCTATTTTCAATCGGCAGCACCACCATTTCGCAAGGCGGTTCTTCCGGCGGCGCTTCGGTGCGCGCCAGCGACGGCAACCTCATGGGGATCATCACGGTCGCCTCCGATGCTAAGGAGGTTGTAGATCGCGACCTGCGTGCCATTTCAGTTGCGCACATCAATCGCAGCCTGATTTTTCATGGCGAGGGCAGCATATCGAGCTTGCTCAATGGCGACCTTTCAGCAAAAGCTGCAAATTTTGACAAGACTCTCGCTCCTACCGAGCGGGCGCAGCTCATCGACGTCCTCAATAACTAATTATTTTTTCCAGCGGGCAAAGATGCCGCATGGTAAAAGCCGACTGCTCCCCTCTTCCTCGATAGTAAGGTCGCCATACTCGATCAGGCCACCGAATTTTTTTACAAACGGTTCGAGGTTGTATGCAAATGCAAGCGGCGAATATCCCGCCGCGTATCCGTTTATCAAAACAAACAGCGGTTTGTCGGATACTAGCTGTTGACAGAGCTTCATAAGTTCCAAAAAATGCTCCTCGAATTTCCACAGCTCGTCCTTGGGCCCGTGGCCAAATGCCGGCGGGTCCATAATTATTGCGTCGTACTTGCTTCCCCGTTTTATTTCGCGATTTAGATACACCAACACGTCCTCCACGATCCAGCGGATTGGTTTGTCATCCAATCCGCTTAGCTTTGCGTTCTCCCGCGCCCAAGCAACTGCGGTCTTGCTCGCGTCGATGTGCGTCACCTCTGCCCCCGCCTGCGCTGCCGCAAGCGTTGCGCCACCAGTATATCCAAAAAGATTTAACATAGATGGAGCAGAGACTTTTTGAGGAAAATGGTCTGGTTGAGGCGGAGCCGACCCGAGGACCTTTTGCGAAGAAAGTCTCTGTGAAATAACCTCCTGGATCCATTCCCAATTTGAAAGTTGTTCGGGGAAAAGACCAGTGTGTTTAAACGAAGTTGGTCGTATTAAAAACTGCAATTCCCCAAACTTTATCTGCCACTCCTTGGGTAAGTTATTCTCTATCCACTTCCCTTCTTTTCCGCTGCGCAGAAAGCGCCCTTGGGCCGCCGCCCACTCCCCCTCCCCTAACCGCTTTTCCCACAAGGCCTGCGGGTCTGGCCGTGCCAACACCAAATCCCCAAAACGCTCAAGCTTTTCTTCCTTGCCGGAGTCGAGCAATTCATAGCCCCTCTGAGGTTTGGTAATTAAGGTTAGTCTTTCCATAGATATTAAAATCTCATTTTCTGAGTAGTACAATCTCTCTCTTCCTGCCCGTGAGGGTATCGTAGTAGTGTACTTCGTTTTTGGAATATTTTAACTGTTCAAAAGTATCTTTCCAATCGTCATAATAAAATTCGGTGGGTTCATATTCATCTGGTCTGTTAAAAACCGCACCCTTTGCAGGGTTATCAATAATGACCACACCTCTATCGGCCAGCAAGTCATGTGTGTGCCTTAAAGCTTGTTTTTGTTCCTCTTTATCGAAATCTTCAATTACTGTCCAAGGAAAAATTATTGCGTCAAAGTTTTTCTGATTAAAATCGAGAAAGGACGTTTGGATGAGCCTTTGCTTCGTGTCTGCCCTCCCCTCTTTTATCAATTCCTGACGAAAGACATCCAAATATGGACTATATAAATCGACCCCTGTGTAATCGAAATCTTTAATAAGGTGGCGACCTAATCTTCCTGTACCACACCCCACCTCGAGGATTTTATGCGCATATGTTAAAAATCTCTTGAATTGCTCCAGGTCTTGAGGATACATATCTCCAAAACCCGAAGCAACCGCGTACTCTTGTAATCTCTCAGGAGAGATTGATTTGTATGGAAAGGATTTCATAACACAACTTACTACCTTCATTTTATTTGGTCGGGCTGCTGGGAATCGGACCCAGTCTACCTGCTCCCAAAGCAGGTGTACTACCGGTATACTACAGCCCGTTTTTGTTCTCTACTCCTCAATTCATCGTGTAAAATGCGGTGGCAGTTTGCACAGACTACCTCGCACTTTTCAACCTCTTTTTGGATTTGTTCAAAACCTACAGCCCGTCTAAAGCCTCCCACACTAAACAACTTATCCTTTTCGTTTTTATGGTGAAAATCAAGAACTCTCGGGTCTTTGATTCCACATCTCTTACATCCCCTTTCTTCCTTACGTTGCTTAATCCAAAGAAAATATCGATTTATAAGGACATTTTTTGTCTCTCTATAACAATCCCGACATTTTCTTCGACGATAAACTTTATTTGGGGTCGTCAGCGCAACACCAAATGCATCTTCCGAATAGAAATTCTTGCAATACTTGCATTGTTTCTGATTTTTCACCCCCCAATAATACCAATTTGGGAGAATAAGAATAGTCCCAAACCCATCTAGCCATAATACCGGATTTTGTCCTTTAAACCAACTTACAATATCACGTTTTCTAATATTTCCACTCTCGCTTTGTGGGTTGAAAAATCTAGATAAACACAGATTACATCGATCTGCCACTCGGTCGATTCGGGCACTTTATGATCTAAAAGATATGTTTGGATAGCCCTATGCAACCGCTTAAGCTTAGCCGGATGTACATTCTCTTCAGGCCTAAACCGATCCAATGGTTCACGTGTAACATTGGGTGTTGTTTCACGTGAAACAGACTTTACTTCCACAAAATATAGTCTTTTCGCCCTGCCTGCGCAAGCAGGCCGTTCGGCCACAATATCTATCTCACCCCAAGGACGTAGATAGTTGCGCTCTAATACCCGGTATCCCCTTGTTTCAAGATACCTGCACGCCACCCCCTCCCCTGTATCGCCGACCGATCTTTTAGCTGTTTTTGCCATATCGACACCTTTAGGACATGTAAAATCTGTCCTTTATGAACATTTCCACAGTTTTATCCACAGTTTTTATCATTTTAGCCTTATTTTACACCAAACTGGTTTTCGACATTCTGGATGTCCTAAAGAATCTATTTTCTGGTGCGGATAGGGAGAATCGAACTCCCGTCTCATCCTTGGCAAGGACGTGTTCTACCACTAAACCATATCCGCAAAAACTTTTGTGCCCAATGATACTAACATTTTCTCTGCAAGCTTTCTACTGCAAAAAGCATAAATGCGCTACTATTGGCTTGTTGCGCCCGTAGCTCAATGGATAGAGCGCTTGGCTTCGGACCAAGAGGTTGTGGGTTCGAGTCCTGCCGGGCGCGCAAAAACGATATGTCTATCACTCCAAGCAAAATCCCGCCTGAAATTAAGGCTATAACCGACACACTAGAGGCTGCAGGATTTGAGGCATGGGTGGTCGGCGGGTGCGTGCGGGACCTGCTGCTTGGACGCAAGCCCAAAGACTGGGATATCACCACAAATGCCACGCCAGAGCAGATCCAGGCTGCCTTTGAAAACACCTTTTACACAAACGAATTTGGCACCGTAGGAGTGGTCCAAGAGGGGATAGAGGACGAGACTCTTAAAATAGTCGAGATAACGCCATACCGGGTAGAAGGGAAGTACAGCGATGCGCGGCGGCCAGATAGTGTGGCTTTTAGCACCAAAATTGAAGACGATCTAAAGCGCCGCGATTTTACTATAAATGCCTTGGCCTTTAGCCCGTCTAAAGGACAGCTCCTCGACCTATATGAAGGCATAAAAGACATAAAGGACAATCTTGTCCGCGCAGTAGGAGAGCCGGGCGACCGGTTTGCTGAAGATGCCCTGCGTATCTTGCGCGCGGTTCGTATTGCGGCCGAGCTCGACTTCACCATAGAGCCAAAAACTAAAGATGCAATAGTGAAGTGGGCCTCCCAGCTTGAAAAAATCTCCAAAGAGCGTATCCGGGATGAATTTGTACGGATAGTGATGTCCGACAAGCCAATGAAAGCCCTTATTTTAAGCCATGGATTGGGTCTTTTGCGATTTATTATGCCTGAAATTGAGGAGGGGGTGGGAATTGAACAAAATCAGGCGCATTCCTATGACGTATTTGAGCACAGCGTGCGTGCCTTGCAGCACGCCGCCGACAAAGGGTGGCCTTTGGATGTGAGGATTGCTGCGCTGCTTCATGACGTAGGCAAGCCCCGGGCGCGACGTTTCGCCGAAGACAAGCATGACTGGACGTTTCACGGCCATGAGGTCGTCGGTGCCAAGATGACACGGAAGATACTTGAGAACCTTAAATTTTCACGTGAAACAGTCGAAAAGGTGACTGTGCTTATACGCTGGCACATGTTTTTCTCTGACCCGGACAAAATAACCCTCTCGGCGGTACGCCGTATCGTGAGCAACGTGGGAAAGGATAATATTTGGGATCTGATTAACCTCCGCATCTGCGACCGCATAGGGACGGGGAGGCCAAAAGAACAGCCGTTTCGCCTGCGCAAATACCAGTCAATGATCGAGCAGGCGCTACGCGACCCAATTTCAGTAGGTATGCTGGCTATCGACGGCAAACGGCTCATGGCTGTTACACATGAAACACCGGGCCCCCGGTTGGGCTGGATGCTGCACGCCTTGCTCGAAGAAGTGCTTGATGACCCAACCAAAAACACTGCTGATTATCTTGAAGGCCGCAGCCAAGAGCTAAGCAAGCAAGGGGATGCCGAACTGCGCAAACTAGGAGAGGGCGGGAAGGAGAAGAGGGAAGAGGCTGAGGAGGCTGAGATAAAGGACATTCAGAAGAAGTATTTTGTTGACTGAACGGATATCCACAGTGTGTCCTTGATGTCTTTAAGAATGTCCTTTATGATAGCTACTAGAGCCGGCAAAAAAATAGTTCTTTAATCAGTTAGGCACAACATTACGTTGCCCTGCGAATGTTGGCCAAAACAGCTGTTCGGGTCATTTCCCAAATCTTCTTCATCGACTCATTGTCATTCGACGCTCGTACGCAAATCCGCACACTTCGTTCATAAATTTGGATTTATGGTACGTCTAAGCTTCGTTAGGATCGTACGGATCCCTAGTTGAGAAAATATTTAGGAAATACCGACCCAAGCCCCCGTGCCTCCGCATGGGGGTTTTGTATATCTATGTTTATTTGAGTTCGAGAGTAACGGGGCAGTGGTCGCTCCCCATGACCTCGGGGAGGATTTTGGACGACTTGAGGAGGGGGACTAATTTTTTAGACACAAACCAGTAGTCGATGCGCCAGCCCACGTTGCGCGCGCGGGCATTGGCAAAGTGCGACCACCAGGTGTAGTGCCCGTTGCCCTTGGGTGTAAAGTGGCGAAACGTGTCTACAAACCCCGCGGCAATAATTTTATCTATCCCTTCGCGCTCTTCTTTGGTAAAGCCGTGCTCGCCCTCGTTTTGTTTCGGGTGGGCCAAGTCGTCGGGGGTATGCGCGACGTTTAGGTCGCCGCAAAAGATCACTGGCTTCCCATGTGATGAGCCTGTTGAACCATTTTTCTCTAATTGCTTCATATACTCTAAAAACGCCGGATCCCACTGTGTGTGCCGCAGTTTTAAGCGCGAGAGGTCGGGCTTGGCGTTGGGGGTGTAGGAATTGATGACAAAAAAATCTTCGAGCTCCACGGCGATGACGCGCCCCTCGGTGTTGGGGTCGCCGTAGCCGTCGCCGGCGAGTTTATACTTTTTGCACAAGTCCTCGGGCAGCCCGAGCAGCACTTCTTTCACTACAATATCTTTTTTTACAAAAATAGCCGTGCCGCTGTAGCCTTTTTTAACAGCCGAGTTCCAATATTCTTCATACTCGGGCAGATCTATTTCGGCTTGGCCGCGCTCGGCCTTGGTCTCTTGCAAACACAGCACATCGGGCTTGTATTTTTTTACAAACGGGACAAAAAGGTCCTTGTTATTGACCGCGCGGATGCCGTTGACGTTCCAGCTAATCAGCTTCACTCCGCAATCATAACAAATGGAGGAAACTTTGCGGCACGCAAAGTATTTATAGTAAGCGGACAGAGGAGGCGCCCATGCTCGCATCACCATCCGACCAAGAGCTCTTGCTGCGGATGTTTACCGAGCGGGACTTCCTGGAGTTCGAGATCTTTAACCGAGTGTACGGTATCGAGGCGCCTAAGTACCTCAACTATTACCGCACACACGGCACCTTGCCCGGCCAGGTCCGCGACTTTTGTCACGATATCCTCGCCAATACCACGTCCCGCCTACCATCGTAGGCGGGATTAGTTTTTTAACTAGCATTTTGCAAAACACTAGAATGATTACTTGCGGCGTTTGCCGTGGAAGGCCCGGTGCACCTCGCGGAGATGTTTGTCGGTCACGTGCGTATACACCTGGGTCGTCGCGATGTTTTGGTGGCCAAGCAAGGCTTGCACGCTGCGCAGGTCGGCGCCGTTTTCCAACAAGTCGGTGGCAAACGAGTGGCGGATAATATGCGGCGTTACTTTGCGCGTGATGCCGGCCTTAATTGCATAGCGCTTGACGATGCGCTCAACCGAGCGGGGAGTGAGCCGCAACTCTTTTGCATGTTTAGAATTTTTCCCCATTTGCACAAACAGCGCTTCATCGACATCGCCTCGCTTTTTTTCATACGCCTTGATCGCTGCCTTGGCGGCGGGGGAGAGAAACACCACCCGCACCTTCTCTCCTTTGCCGCGCACGCTAAACTCGTCGCGCGAGAGGTCGAGGTCGCGGTCTAAGTTGCACAACTCCGACACGCGCAGGCCGGTTGAAAAAAATAATTCCAAAATCGCGCGGTCGCGCAGCGCAGTGAGCGCGTCGCCCTGGGGGCCGGCCATAAGACGATCTAGCTCTTCTGCGGTGATTAAGTCGAGGTCGCGCGCGCCCACCTTGGCCAGCTCGATGCGCTCGGGGTTTAAGCTCTCGATATCTCGCTTGCGCAAAAATTTTAAAAACGCGCGCAGCGCAATCAGATAATAATTTTGGGTTTTGTGTTTCATCGTGGATGAAACGCCCGGCTGCCGGTTGAGGTGCATGCGAAACTCACGCACCTTTTGCTCGGAAATAGCGGCGGGGGAGGAAGCTTTGGTATGCGCGAGAAAGCGGCTGAGGTAGCGGTCATAATTTTCGACCGTTTTTACACTGCGGCCTTTTTCTATCTCCAAATATTCCAAAAATTCGACTTTGAGCTTCTTCAAATCCGCCATACATCCATTCTAGCAGAAGCGTCGCACAATATCGGGCACGGCATGATGGCTATTGCATTTTTTGATGAGGCGTGATACTATATGTCGGCATGTTAACGAAGCTGAAAAAGGCAAGAATAGTCAAGGATGCCGGCGTCCATGAAAAAGACAGCGGCTCTCCGGAGGTCCAGATTGCGCTTTTGACCAAAAGCATAGACGAGCTTGCCTCGCATCTTAAAAAACACCTCAAAGACAAGCACTCGCGCCGCGGATTGCTGCAAATGGTGGCGGACCGCCGCACGCACCTTAAGTATTTAGAGGGCAAAGACAAGCGCCGGTACAACGCGGTCGTCAAAAAACTCGGGCTTAAGAAGTAAATTCATTTTTTTCGTATATACTGTAGGGTAGGGTAATTTTTGTTGCGTCGGTCACACTTTGTGCGTGTTCGTTGCCAGTCCATTTTTATACATAAGTTCTATTAAGTTTTTACTGTTATGGCCATCATCAAACATAAGAGCCAGCGTGTCGGCATTTTTATTGACACGCAAAACCTGTATCACAGCGCAAAAAATCTTTACAAAGCAAAAGTAAATTTCGGCAATGTGGTTAAAGAGGCGGTCGCGGGGCGCCAACTTATCCGCGCCATCGCCTACGTGATCCGCACCGAAAGCGAGGAAGAAAAAGGATTTTTTGAAGCGCTCAACAAGCTCGGGATCGAAACTAAGGTCAAAGACATACGCATCTTTGCCGGCGGCGCAAAAAAAGCCGACTGGGACATCGGTATGGCGATAGACGCCGTGGCAATGGGACAAAAACTCGATACCGTGATCCTTGCAACCGGCGACGGCGACTTTGTGCCGCTCGTCGAATACCTTAAATACACCTACGGCGTGCAGGTCGAGGCGATTGCCTTCGGCAAATCTTCGTCCGGACAGCTGCGCGAGTCGGTGGATGATTTTATCGACATCTGCGACGAGCCGCGCAACTACTTGATAGGCTACCGCGGGGGAGGCGGTCGCGGGTGGATACCAGGCTTCTCGAGCGGCAAAAGCGGCGAGCGCGTACAGGCCGACACCAGCCCCGAAACGACCGAGGCCCCCGAATGGAATGGTAAAGGAGAAGACCCCGCTATCCGGCTTTCGGGCGAGGAATAAAAAGAAACCGCCCCTAACGAGGGGCGGATCGAACAAGATAATGGAGAACGCCTAGGAATAGGCCGATTCCGAACCACAACTCCCAGAACACAAGGTCGCCATCGGTGAAGTTGTCCCGGGCTATGTTATCAATGCGGAGCCCGTATTCAGGAACGCCGCGAATGACCCGGTGGTTCAGGTCGTACCACCCAGACATGAATCCTGGATAGAACCACCCCGCATACAGCGCACAGATTTTGTATGCAAACTTTATGACGGCGTAATACGCAGCGGCAAAGAGAGTGAAGCGAGACATGATATTCTCCCCAATTGTTATCGTACGTTCTTTTTCATTATACACCCAATATTATAGTTTGTCAACTACACGGCATGGTGATTCCCTATATAGTGTTTGAGGCGGCAAAAAAAGGAGAATCTCATGCGACACTGGCGTGTGTTGGTAGTACTAACAAGTATGTTCTTTGCGACAGGAGGTCCTGGCCTCGCTCAAAACGAAGCCTACTGCTCACAGCTGAACGAACTGCTACAGTCAGTTACACAGGTGCTTAAGATTGATCCAAGCTCGCTAGTATTCCAAAAAATAAAATCAGATGTCGAGCAAGAAATGAAGCGCGTAAACTGCCCTGTTCCCCGGAGGGGGAACAGGGCTTCTGTTTTGCAGACATTTTTGGTACAGTTTCAGTGTTATTAATAATTAGAGTCTTCAGATAGGTAGGCCTTCTATACTATAGAAGAGGAGACCTAAAATCTGGGGACTCAAACGTCCATATGCAAACGAAAAGTTTTTCGACCGAGATCGGCGGCAAAACGATGACCGCCGAGTTTACCGACCTAGCCGAGCAGGCACACGGCTCGGTATTGCTGCGCTACGGCAACACGGCCGTGCTTGCAACCGCTGTCATGAGCATGAAGACGCGCGACGATATCGATTATTTTCCTCTGACCGTCGACTACGAAGAGCGCTACTATGCCGCGGGACAAATTTTAGGCTCGCGCTTCATCAAGCGCGAGGGCAGGCCGTCTGAGGCCGCGATCCTTTCGGGCCGCGTGGTTGACCGCACGATCCGCCCGCTGTTCCCGCAGCACATCCGCAACGAAGTGCAGGTCATCATCACGGTGTTGGCGCTCGACCAAGAAGACCCCGACCAAGTCGCGGTGAACGCGGCCTCGCTCGCACTCGCGACCTCAAACATCCCGTGGCAAGGGCCAGTAGCGGCAGTGCGCATTGGTCTCTCCGCAGAAAAATCACTTTCTCCAGCTTCAGGTCATAACGGGAACGCTTCCGAAAGTGATTTTTCTGCTTCGGCCTTCATCATCAACCCCACTTATGCCGAGCGCGAAAAAAGCACGCTTGACATTTTGGCGTGCGGCAAAGATTCGACGATCAATATGATCGAGGTCGGAGCCAGCGAAGCGTCCGAAGAGGAGATCGCCGCGGGCTTTGCGCGCGCGGTAGAAGAGCATGACAAGATTTTGGCATGGCAAAAGCAAATCGTCGCACAAATCGGCAAGGAAAAAAGAGATGCCGGAAATCTTGAAATCCCCGCAGCTCTGAGCGCGCTCTATGACAACGAGTTTAAGGCGAAAATAAACGGCGCCGTATTTTGCGGCATTGCGGGCAAGGACGCGATTCATGCGCTGCAGGACGAATGGAAGGCGCGCGTGGAAGCAACGGAGGAGCTCAAAGATATTAACCACGGGTTTTCGAAGCGGTTTTTCGAAGACAAGGTAGACGAGGAGATACATCGCGGCGCTGTGGAGGAGAATAAGCGCGCGGACGGGCGCGCGTTTGACCAGATTCGCCCCCTGTATGCCAAGGCGGGCGGTATCTCATCCATTCTGCATGGCTCCGGTATTTTTTACCGCGGCGGCACGCATGTGTTTACCGCTCTGACGCTCGGCGGTCCCGGCGACTCGCAGCTTGTCGACACGATGGAGGAGCAGGACAAAAAACAGCGCTTCATGCATCACTACAATTTCCCGCCGTACTCGGCGGGCGAGACCGGACGCATGGGCGGCATCAACCGCCGCGCGGTGGGGCACGGCGCCTTGGCGCAAAAAGCGCTTGAAGCGATTTTGCCGCCAGCGGATCAATTTCCTTACACGATCCGCCTGGTCTCCGAATGTTTGGCGTCAAATGGTTCGACCTCGATGGGCTCGGTCTGCGCCTCAATCTTGGCGCTGATGGACGGCGGCGTGCCGGTTAAAGCGCCGGTGGCAGGCATTGCCATGGGGCTTATGACTCACAACGGAGAGCACCGCATGCTCACCGACATCCAAGGTCCGGAGGATGAGTTTGGCGGCATGGATTTTAAAGTGGCGGGTACCCGGGCGGGCGTAACCGCCATCCAGCTTGATATAAAACTCGATGGCATCGCCGTGCCTATCTTGGTTGAGGCGCTCGCGGGTGCTAAAAAAGCGCGCGCGCAAATTCTTGACGTGATCGAAAAAGAGATTGCCGCGCCGCGCGCGAACATAAACCCGCGAGCGCCGGAAATTTTGACGCTCAAGGTAAAACCCGACCAAATCGGGCTTGTCATCGGCGGCGGCGGCAAAACCATTAATGGCATTAAAGAAATGGCCGACGTCGACGACATTACGATTGAAGATGACGGGTCGGTGTTTATCACGGGCTCGGGAGGCAGCGCACAAAAAGCAAAAGAAATGATCGAAGCCATCGTAAAAGAATATAAAGCAGGCGAAATCTACGAAGGCGAGGTAACGCGGCTCATGGATTTTGGCGCATTTGTACGCGTGGGTCCCGGCAAAGATGCCGAGGGGCTTGTGCATGTTTCAGAGGTGGCGCCGTTTCGCATTGCTAAAATCTCGGACGCGGTTGCGGTGGGCGACAAAGTCCGCGTTATGATAAAGGAGATAGACGAGAAAGGCCGTATCAACCTCTCGATTAAATCGGTGGATCCGGAATTCGCGTCTCGCAAAGGGCTCACCCCATCGACAAACCCCAATGGCGGATTCACCCGAAGAGAAAAACCCGATAGACCTCAATAAAATTCTTTTACCAAAAAAGGAGGCTATTTCTACTGACAGCGCGCAACGCATCAACGCAGGCGCGCTGTTGGGGCAAGAGCAAAAAGCAACACTGAAGCCGCAACTTGGTGAGCAAAATGGTCTGGTTGAGGCGAAGCCGACCCGAGGACCTTTTGAGAACCAAGTTGCGGCGGAAGAGACTGTGGTAAAACCGCTGCAAACGTTTCAGGGTGATATCGAGAAAGTGGTGCAGCAAAAAAATGTTTCGATTGTTTCGATGGCATCGGCCGAGGCCGAGCGCCGCGCGCAGCAACCGCTCAGCGAAACTCCCGCGGCACCGTTTATTACCACAGTGCTCATTAAAAAGATCGCCATGGTGGCGGGAGGGGTCATCTTCATCGGCGGCGCGGTGGCGCTCGTGACGTACGTTTTTTGGCAGCCCACAACCACGGCAAAGCCCGAGAGCCCTGAAGCGCCGTTTATTATTGTTGATGAAACAGTGCCGGTCGTGTTTGTCGCAGACGACGTGTCGCGCGAGTCGTTGATGCGCGAACTAACGGCCGCCCGCGACACGCTCGCGATTTCGCTCGGGCTCGTGGCACGGCTTCAGATTGGCGTAGCGTCAACGAGCGGCAATGCGCGGGAGCTCGCGACCAATGAGTTACTCACGACCATCGCGCCCCGCGTCCCCGAAGAGCTCGTTCGTACGCTCAACAAGCGACACGTGCTCGGGATGCATTCGTACGACGGCAATCAACCATTTTTGATTTTTAAAAGCGACTCGTATGAACGGGCGTTTGCGGGGCTCTTGGCGTGGGAGCATACGATGCGCGACGATTTGATGCCGCTGTTTGACCGCAAGGCGCCTGTCCGCGCGCCACTCGGCGCAGCAGGCACCAGCACGGTGCAGACGTTTTTACAGACCGCGTTTGTCGACCGTATTGTCGAAAATCACGACGCGCGCGTTATCCAAAACGAGTACAACGACATCCTGCTCTTGTGGACTTTCCTCGATCGCAATACCGTCCTCATCGCCACCAACGACGCCACGGTGCGCGATGTCATCCGCCGCCTCAAAGAAGCGCCTCTGCTGCCTGCCATCTAATATGGTACTATTTTCTTCATGAATACCGAACACTTTAAGCAGAAATTGGAGGAGGAGCGTGCCCAGGTTGAAGCACAGCTGCGCTCGCTTGGCGTCAACAATCCAAAAAATCCGGGCGATTGGCAGACCACGTCGGGAGACATCGACACGCTGCCGCCGGCGGCCGACGCCAACGAAGCCGCGGACAAAATGGAAGAATTTGCAGAGCGGCAGGAAGAAACCGAGGCGCTTGAGGATCGATTGAACGATATACAAGCCGCGCTCAAAAAAATCAGCGACGGTACGTATGGAAAATGCGAAGTGTCGGGCGAACAAATTGAAGAAGATCGGCTCGAAGCCAACCCCGCCGCCCGCACTTGCAAAGCGCATATGTAATGCAGTACAGTGCCCCGCATGCAATACGCGCGGGTATATGGGGCACAGACGTCACTCCTTTCGCCCTACATCGTCTCGGTAGAGACAGACCTCTCGCGCGGGCTCCATGCGTTTACCTTGGTTGGGCTCCCCGACAAAGCGGTCGAGGAGGCGCGCGACCGCGTGTCGGCAGCCATCAAACACGCAGGCTTTGAGTCTCCCAAACAGCGCAACCAAAAAATAGTCATCTCACTCGCGCCTGCGGATCTTAAAAAAGAGGGGCCAATGTTTGACCTGCCAATCGCACTTTCATATCTTCTGGCTGCGGGCGACATCCGTTTTGATCCGGAGCCGTATCTTTTCATCGGCGAACTTTCGCTCGATGGACGCTTGATGCCCGTGCGCGGCGTGTTGCCGCTCATCGCGCATGCCAAAAAAGAGGGTAAGAAGTTTGTGGTCGTGCCCGAGGATAACGCGCGCGAGGCGGCGCTCGTGCCGGGGATCACCATCTACAGCGCAAAAACCTTGCACGAGGTCGTTGATTTTTTAAATACCAAACGGGTGCGCGGTGAGAAAAAAGAAAAAATCGAGCTGACCAAAGTGCCGCAAACTAAAGTCACGCCGAGCGCCGCCGAAACGCAGTTTTCGCTCGAAGATATCCGCGGACAAGAGTCTGCCAAGCGCGCGGCAATCATCGCCGCGGCGGGCGGACACAACCTGGGGCTCTCAGGGCCGCCGGGCACGGGCAAAACTATGCTCGCGCGCGCGTTGGCCTCGATTTTGCCGCCGCTTTCGTTTGATGAACTGCTCGAGGTAAACGGCATCCACTCGGTCGCGGGCACGCTGCGTGGCGAGCTCTTGACCATGCCGCCCATGCGTGCGCCACACCACACCTCATCCTATGTTTCTATCGTGGGCGGCGGAGCAAACCCCCGGCCGGGCGAAGCAACGCTTGCGCACCGCGGGGTACTCTTCCTCGATGAATTTCCCGAGTTTGATCGCCGGGTCATCGAGGCGTTGCGTCAACCGCTTGAAGACCGTGTCATCTCAATCTCGCGCGCCAAGGGCACCGCGCTTTTCCCCGCGCGCTTTACGCTCGTTGCCGCGATGAACCCGTGCCCCTGCGGCAACTACGGGCACCCCGAACTCACCTGCACCTGCTCGCCCGTGTCGCTTGAGCGCTACCGCAGAAAAATTTCGGGGCCTATCGCCGACCGGATTGATATGTGGAGCGTGATGGGGCCGGTCGAGCTTGGCGAGCTCGGCAAAAGAAATAAAGAGGGAACTGAAACAAAAGCCGCGCGCGAAAAAGTATTGAAAGCGCGCGTCCGGCAAGAACTGCGCTTTAATCAAGCGGGCAAAACCAACAGCGACCTTTCGCCGCGCGAGCTTGATGAATTGGTGCCCATCTCGCCTGCGGTTCGAGCAACCTTAGAAAAAGCGGGGGAGCGCTTGGCACTCTCACCGCGCGCGTTTCATCGTGTTATTAAAGTTGCGCGCACGATCGCCGACCTCGACGACGCGGACGAAATTTCAGAGTCGCATATCCTTGAAGCGCTGCAGTACCGCGAAAAGAAAAATTAGTGAGCGAACCCTACTCCTTTCATGTACATTCCCAAGACTCTTGTTTGAGATGGTAAATACCACCAACTAGGGAAAAACATTCACGAGATGTGAACGTAGAATCATACATCAATATATAAAACATAAATGACGAGTCTATTTTCACAAACCCGTCATTATATGCAACAGAGTTACTGCTTAACGACAGACTCCGTTCGCCCTCTTCGATTTGCACTCATTACAGAACTCTCCTGTAGAAGGTCTGTCAAAACGGACATCGAAGTCCGAAACAGGCCAGTTGGAGCAGTTGGAGCAGAAGTGCCAGGTATCGTTACCCTTACGCCGTCTGAATATAGCCATGGTATTTCATGGATTGCTAACGCGGGGGCGCTTGTGATAAGCTGAAGCAACAGGTAAAGAAGCTTCGTAGTGACCTAAGTCGACCCAAGAACTCGCATGTTCTTGTGATCACAGAGACTTATCACCGTTAAGCCCCCGAGAAAGCTACTCTTACAAGGGTAGCTTTTTCGGTTGCTCAACAGAGCACCGATCGCTATCCCTTACTTATTTCTTCCTGTTCATTGGATTCATGTTTATCGCTCTTAAAATGCTTGCTTGCGAAGTCTGAAATCGCACTCGTAACTTTCTTTAAATCGGAACCAAGCTCATTGTCGAGAATAGCCCTAGTCAATATTTCAGTTGGGAGAAGGAGTTTTACTTCACCCCCAGCAAAAGGAACGGGAGTATAGTCGCCATCTGCTTTTATGGCTATACCCTGTTTAGTTCGCTGTTCTTTCTTCTTTTGCACATGAGATGTTTCCGTTTTTTGTTTCCTCCTCCTTACCAGAACTGAACCCTGCTCAACCAAACCAGCAAACTCACACAACTTCAGAAACGCAGGAACCGCAGATTCCGCTACTCTCTTCGACAACGAGTAATTGTGCATGAACTCATTCGCCAAGTCATCTTTGGGAAGTTGATACGGCTTCTCGACCGCAGTAAATAATCCCTTGTATGCCTCTTTGACTGATGCTTCAACTTCTTTATTCCGCGCCTCTCCCTTTAACTGAAACTTTCTTGCTAGCTCAGTTGGCTTGTCATTTTCATCGACCAACTTAAGAAACCTCAGTACATTCATAGCAAGGTAGGCATCGGCGTCGCCAAAGCCATACGACTTAAAATATAGAGGGGAAACGTTCTGTAGGCTTCTTTCAGAAACCAATTCCAAAACCTTCTCCATTTTTGAGGCGCTAAGATATGGTACTGTCTTTGGTTTTTCTTTCTCATTCATAGCTTTATGATTAATGTTTTGTAACACCGTCAGTATAGCAAACCCACAAACCGTGTCAAGCCATGAAATGTAGTATCAATAAGTGGCTCAAAGTAAGGATATTTCCGTGTTTGTGTGAAAATGTACTGTGGACAGTGGTATCTTACAGTATACCCATTTTATGCACAAGGATCGTATTTGTGGGACTCCTATCCTAATGGTTGGTATGCAAAAAAACTTACTACCAAGTACCGCGAAAAGAAAAGTTAAAAAAAAACGGCAAGGGGGATTCCCTTGCCGCTGCCGGTTACTGCCGGCTAGTAGTATCGCTGGTTACGACGCGGTCGCGCCGGTCTGCGAGGTCTTCGGGTCGGCAACGTGCGGGCCGACGCCGTTCTGCTGCTTGGTCAGATCGTTGCTGATGATCACCATCTGGCTGGCGAGCTTGCTGGCCAGGTCGCGGTTGTGCAACTTGTCGTCCTGCAGGTACTTGACGTGCTGGTCGATCGCGACCTTGACCTCGGCGACGTGCTCGGGCTTGAGCTGCATGAACGGGATGATGCCGATGAGGCCGGTCGACTTCGTGTAAGAGTCCATGGTTTTCAGATCGCCGAGCGCGGCGAGAGCCGAAAAAACGGCGAGGTGCGGGGCAACTCGTGAGATCTTGGACTGCTGCGACATTGGAAGAACTTCCTTCTGTTAGAGTCTCTCTTCAGAGAGACAAAAACTGCCTGATTGGCAGCCAAGGCAGAGTAGCATGGCGTAAAAATCGTGTCAAGAACTACCTTCTAAATGGGTTGGCTGCGCCGCGAACTTCGAAGTGGAGGTGGTTGCCGGTTGATCTGCCGGTGGAGCCTACTTTCGCTATAGGCTGGCCTTTGCTCACCTGCTCGCCAACCGAGACGAGTACCGCGCTTGCATGCGCATACAGTGTCTGTGTGCCGTTGTCATGCTTGACAACGACATAGGATCCATAGCCGCCATTGTATCCGCCCGAGCGCGCAACAATAACAGTGCCTGCTGCTGCTGCAAAAATGCTCGTCCCTGTCCGCGCGCCGATATCAATGCCGTTATAGCCGTGGATACCTTGTGTCACAACACCGCCATCAACAGGCCAACCGTAGTAGCCTTGGGCTACGGGAGGACCTCCGGCGCTGCGCACCGCAGCGGTAGAACCAGACGATCGCGGCGCCGGTGGAGCCTCAATCACGCCATTTGGAACAATAATAGTTTCTCCAACGGTAAGTGCTGCGTCTGTGGCAAGTTCGTTATAGCTTGCGATGTCCTCAAGATCTCCTTTGTATTTTTTAGCAATAGAGGCAAGGGTATCTCCCTTTGCCACCACGTGCTGAACACCCGTGATAGGGAGGATAATGAGTTCCTGCCCCGGGTGGATGACTCGCCGCTCAATGCGGTTGGCGCCGGCAATGGTACTTACTGAGACATTGTACATTTCGGCAATTTCGGAGAGTGTGTCGCCCTCGCGCACCGTGTAGACGCTAATCTGTCCTGAATTTGATACTCCAGAAGTCTCCACCAAATTACCCAAGACGCTCCCATCGGCAAGCAAGGCCGAACCATCGACAACGGTGATGTCGGCCCCGCCGCTGGCGGGGGGGGGCTGTATATTTTTTTCGGGGGTTAAGAGTGGCATCGTCTGCGAGTTAAGCGGCGTACCTGATGCTTGCAGCTCTTCCGCCGTGCTGTTCAGCAGACTACTGAATGAAAAAAACGCCGCCCGGGCAAGGAGCGGCACAATGAGGATAGCAAGCAGACTCCCCACGGTAGCGAGCTTGTAGAATAACGATTTTTTTGCCTTCTTCGAGGAAAACGGCTCAACTGTCGGAGAAGGGTCTATTTTGTGAGAAGCTATAAGCCTTTTTAAGCGAAACCTCGGTATGTTCGGGAAGAAAATGGCTTAACAGAGCCATTTTTATATTCAGTTCATGCGGTACAAGCTCAAGTCTAACCGAGTTTAACCCCTATGGTCAACTACTTCGTTTGGCGCCTGTGGATAAGGGAGGGAACTTGCCAAAATAGCTATATTTTACAATGCTATTTTGTGGTATGCTGAGATAAATGCCCTCCACCGACAAGCTCAATGACGCTCAAAAAGAGGCCGTGCTTCATACCGAAGGGCCGCTCCTTATCCTGGCCGGAGCCGGCGCGGGGAAAACTCGCGTCATCGCACACCGCATTTTGCAATTGGTGCTCCAAGGGATTGCCCCCGAGCGCATCTTGGCCATTACCTTTACCAACAAAGCAGCGGGCGAAATGCGCGAGCGGGTCACACAGCTCCTTAAGGCAGAGCGGTCGCCGTTTGTATCGACATTTCACTCGCTCGGACTCTCTATTATCAAAGAAAATTATCGGCTGCTCGGCTTTAGGCGGTTCCCCGTCATCTACGACCGCGCCGACTCGCTACGCAGCATGAAAGAAGCACTTAAGTCGCTTGGCGCCGATGAAACATTGACCCCGGGTGCGGTGCTTGCGGCGGTGTCGCGCTCAAAAGGCGAAGGGATAACCGGCGAAGCATTTGCCGAAAGTACGGAAAATTCGCCGGAGCGGCTCATTGCGGCCGCGTGGCTTGCATATGACCGCACGCTCGCCAAAGACCAAGCGCTCGATTTTGACGATCTTTTATTGCGGGCAAATAATTTTTTGCGCGCGAACGAAGCAATTAAAAAACAGTATCAAGAACGCTGGCCCTACCTCCACATCGATGAGTATCAAGACACCAACGTTGTGCAAGCGAGCTTGGCCGAACAACTGGTGGGGCCACAAAAAAATATTTGCGTGGTCGGCGACATTGATCAAACGATCTACGGCTGGCGCGGAGCGCAGATTGCCAATATTTTGTCGTTTGAAAAAAAGTTTCCAGGGGCAAGGGCCGTGATGCTCGAACAAAATTACCGCTCGACTCAAAATATTCTTGCCGCCGCAAATGAGGTCATTGCAAAAAATGTCTACCGCCGCGATAAAAATCTTTTTACTAAAAATGCCGAAGGGCCGCTGTTGTCGTTGTATCAAGCCTTCGACGAAACCGATGAGGCGCTGTTTATTGTCCGGAAAATAAAAGAGCTGATGCGCGATGAAAAAATGCAGCCCAAGGATTTTGCCGTGTTGTATCGAGCCAATTTTCAATCGCGCGCTATCGAGGAGGCAATGCTTGGTGCCGGGCTTCCGCACCAAGTGCTTGGTACGCGTTTTTTTGAGCGCAAAGAAGTTAAAGACACGCTCTCGTTCGTACGCGCGGCGCTGTTTGAAACGCCGGGAGACATCGCGCGCATTGCAAACGTGCCGCCACGCGGCATCGGCAAGGTAACGCTCTTGGCGATTCTCTCGGGCAAGCAGATAGGCGGCGCACTAGGCGAAAAAGTCGCACTCTTCCGGCGGTTGCTCGCGCGCATCAAAGAGGCTGCGGACACGCTGCCTCCCGCAAAACTCATTACGTTTGTGATCGCCGAGGCCGGGATTGAAAAAATGCTCAAAGAAGACAAGGTTGAAGGGCGCGAGCGCTTCGAGAACTTGCGCGAGCTGGTGTCGCTTGCGGCTCGGTTTGACCGAGCCGGCCTGAGTCCTATCGAAGGCCTGACGGAGTTTTTAGAGTCTGCGACTCTCGCGAGCGACCAAGACGAGCTTAAGGACGACAAAAATGCAGTGCGACTCATGACCGTCCATGCGGCGAAGGGGTTGGAGTTTCCGCACGTGTTTATCGTAGGACTTGAAGAGGGGCTCTTCCCCTATGAGCGCGACGACGAGAGCGCGCATGACCGCGAAGAGGAGCGCCGCTTAATGTATGTGGCGCTGACACGCGCGCAAAAAAAAGTGTATATGAGCTATGCCGCATATCGTACGATCTTCGGCTCAAAAAACGCAACGCTTCCTTCGCAATTTTTGACCGACATACCCGCAGCGCTCATCGAGTGGGAAGCGCCCGAGCGCATCGGCAAAACTATATACTTAGACTGACCATGCAAAAGAAAAAATCTCTCGGGCAGCATTTTTTGCACAGCGCGCACTACCTCGCACTCGTTGCGGATGCCGCACATATACAAAAAAATGAAACCGTGATCGAAGTCGGGCCGGGCGACGGTGCACTGACGACCGAGCTTCTCGCGCGCGGCGCGCGCGTGGTCGCGATAGAAAAAGATTCGCGGCTAATAGCCGTGTTGCAAGAAAAATTTGCGGAAGAAATTGCCGAAAAAAAGTTCAAACTGGTCGAAGGAGATGCACTGGACTTCGAAATATCGAAGTATTTAAAAAAGTTTAAAGAATATAAGATAGTGGGGAATATCCCGTACTACATTACCGGCGCGCTGCTCAAAAAATTTCTCACTGCACCGAAACAGCCCTCGACGTTGGTGTTTTTAGTGCAAAAAGAAGTTGCCGAACGCATCGCCCGTTCGAGGAAAGAATCTATCCTCTCTCTTTCGGTGAAAGCATACGGGGAGCCGCGCTATGTCAAAACCATTCCCCGCGGGGCCTTTTCTCCGCCGCCAAACGTCGACTCGGCGATCCTTGCCGTCGAACATATTTCGCGCAAAAACTTTCGAAACGCCGCGCACGAAAAAAAGTTTTTCGAGCTGGTGCGAAAAGGCTTCGGCCAAAAACGCAAACAGCTTAAAAACAACCTGCAGATCAATTTAGCTGACGCGCATATCCCTGAAACTGCGCGCGCCGAGGATGTGTCTTTGGAACAGTGGCTCATACTGGCAAAAATAAGCTGAAGCCTTGAGAGAGCGGTTATACTATAGATATGCCACGCCGCTATTTGCCGAGCGCTCAATTTGTTTTACTGACGGGGTCGCTGTTTCTCTCGGCAGGGCTGATCTACGCCGCGCAGATGTATACCAAGTCGGCATACAAAAGCGCGACGCTTACTGCCGCCTCCGGGCAAAATGCCGAGCAGCGCGACTGGGAGCGCATGCTTGAGGACATCCAAGCGCAGGATCCGTCCTATTCTCTGCCCGAACCTCCAAGCGAAGAGAGCATTTCCGCGCTTCTTGATGCGGCACAAAGCACCAACTTGACCGACACCATCGGCCGCACGCTCCTTATTAACCTCACGGCGGCCAAATCTCAGGGGTTAGGCGACGATATCCCGACCCAAGAGCAGCTCATCGCCCAAGCGGCGGCTCAATTGCCGCCAACCGCCGGCACCAAAAGCTACACTGCCGCCGATCTTATCGTAGCTCCCGCAGGGGAAGAGGGGGTGCATGCCTACGGCAATGCGGTTATCACGGCACTGGTCGCTCATCCGGATACCGAACCGCAAAAAACCATGGTCACCATCGGCATGGCGACCGACTCGGGCGATGCCTCATATCTAAACGGCCTTTCGGCGATTAAACAAGAGTATGACGGGCTGGCAGCAGACTTGCGCGAAATCCCCGTACCACAAACGCTCGTGCCTCTGCATCTGCAGCTCATAAATAACTTCGCGTATGCCGCAAGTTTGTACGCAAACATGGGGACGGTGTTTACCGACCCGTTGCGCGCACTTTCAACATTGCAAATGTATCAGGCAAAGAGCGATGAAATAGGGCGAGTGTTCACAACTATCGCGCAGCAGATGAGCTATGACGGTATACTTTTTACTAAGGACGAGCCGGGCAACGCCTGGAACGCCCTCCTTTCTGTGCAGTAGAACGCATGATTAAAAAAACACTATATGTAGTCGTCGGCGCACTCGTACTCATAGCGCTTATTGCGCTCATGTGGCTCTGGATCGCTCCAAAACAACAGGCGCCGAGCGGCACGGGTACGTTTGGCTCGGCCAGTGACCGCTCGGGCAGTGGCACGACCGGTGCAGGCGCGGGGACCAACCTTGGGACATCGCTCGGCCAAACCGGGCAAAAGGGGGGGCGTTCATCTGGCGGGTCGACTGGTCAAAGTACCACGGGCTCGGGCGGCGGCGTGGGGGCGGGGATCACCACTGGCCCGGGCGGGGTCAGCATAACGGGTGGAGGAACCTCTCAATCCTCGGGCATAAGTGGGGTAACCTGGGTCAACAGTGGTGCTGGCGGAGCGCTCTCAGGCTCGGGACGGGTATTTACGCCGTCTGAAATCAATCAGCTTAATAGTGCCAATGGCGGCTTGCCTAATTTGATATCAAGCGGCAGCGGCCAAGGCGGCATTGGGCTTGGCACCGCGCTTTTGGCCGCAGGCGTTACCGGGGCGCTCACCTGCGGAGCACAAGCACTCTTTGCAACCGGTGCTGCCTCAGCGGGCGGAGCTACCGCAGCCGGGGCTGTAGGGACAGCGGCAGGTTCTCCCGGAATCTTATCCAAAGATATCGGTGCGCAAGTACTCCTTGGGTTTATTGCAACGAATCAATCCACCCAAACAGGTGTCAAAATTGCACAGGAACAACGCTCTTTCTCGGCTTGTATCCTCAACACCATCGCCAAAGTTGCGCTCCAGCAGATGACCGCAAGTATCGTCAACTGGATTAACTCGGGCTTCAACGGCAAACCCGGCTTCGTGCAAAACTACCAACAATTTTTCACCAATGTTGCCGACCAAGCGGCGGGGGAGTTTATCCGCGGCTCGGGCTTGGCATTTTTGTGCAGCCCGTTTCGCCCGCAGGTGCGCATCGCCATCGCCAAAGCCTATGCCAACCGCAACGCGCAATCCTGCTCGCTCACCTCGATCATGCGCAACGCCAATAGTTTTATGAACGGCAACTTCTCCTCCGGCGGATGGCCCGGGTTCCTCACCTTTACCACGGCGCCCATCAACAACCCCTATGGGTCATACTCGTACGCGCAAATCAGCCTCGGCAACTATCAGGCAAACAAAGTCCTCGAGCAATCGACCCGGCTTGCGCAAGGACAAGGATTTTTGCCGGTCACCAAACAAAAAGATTGCCAACTCGTGCCGACATCCGACGGATCAGGCGCTCCACGCGAAGTGTGCAGGGAGGTCATCGTAACTCCGGGCAAGACAATCGCCGACTCAATCAGTAAAACGTTGGGACAAGGGCAGGATCAGCTAGGGCTTGCCAACAGCATCGACCAAATCTTGAACGCGCTCGTCACACAGCTTATGACCCAAGCACTTTACAACGGGCTTGCGGGCAACAATTCGGTTGGTGTTGACCCAGCACAGCAAGCGGCGCTTAACCAAGCGCAGGCGCTGCTTAACGAAATGCAGGCTACCGCGAATATCGCGCAGCAATATGGCTCGATCAAACAAGGAGCGATCGGTGACATGCAGCAGGTGCAGCAAAACTTCAACACCACCTACAACTGTTGGAGTACAAAAATTCCTCCCAGTACGCAAAATGCGGCGACGGCCCAAGCGCAAATCGACACGCTGCAGCGGCGCATCGATCTCTTAAACGGCGCGATAACGCGCGCCAACGCCTCTATTGCGCAAATTCAAGAATTTCAAACCGAGCTTGCGCTCGCCACAACGCCCGCAGGTGTCGCGGCAGTGGCATCAAGCTTTGCCGCGGCAAAAGCAAGCGGAGCATTTTTGACCCAAAGCGACGTAACGATCGCGCTGCAAGACCGCGAAACGCTGCAGGCAGAGATGACGTCGCTCAACAACCAAGCCAGCACGCAACTCTCACAATGCAGGGCACTCTAACATGCAAAAAAATCATAAAAACCTCCTGAACTTTTTTGCAAAGCCTTTCGCCGCGTTTGTGATTTTGGTGTTGGTGTTTGGTAACTTTCCACAACTCGTTCTAACTGCTAAAGCCCTAACACGATCAGTACAAATGCGTGCAGAAGATTGTACAAGACAGGGAGGCACGTACAGCGGCGGAGGAACATTGGTATCTTGCCAACTTCCTGTAACTCAAATTTCGAACGAGTTTTCTCAATTATCTGGAGTAACTCCGCAATGCGCTCAAAATTACGCCTCTGGTTCCACAAGTGGATGTAGCACCGAGATGATCAATACCATACAAACATACCTAAATTCTTCCGCTAGCGTTCAAGCGGGGGCTGAACGTGCCACCGGAGTAACTCCGCCTTCCCGTGAAGACCCCGGCATTGGTTGTAATCTCAGTGCAAACGGGATCGCAATTTGTCTCACAAATATAATTTACGTCGTTACGGTTGGTATCGGCAGCGGTTTTGCCTATGTCGCGGCAATCTTTTTTAACTTTGCCGTCGCAATTTCTTTAAACAGTTTCTCGTATGCATTGGGATTTATTTCAAGCGGGTGGGAGGTGGTGCGCGACATCGCCAACATGTTCTTTATCCTCATTTTGGTGTATATCGCGTTCTCTATCATGCTTAGTGTCGAGACAGTCGGCACTATGAGGACGCTCGTGCTTGTTATATTTATTGCTCTTATCGTCAATTTTAGTTTTTTCTTCACGCGCGTGGTTATTGATGCGAGCAATATATTATCCGTGCAGTTTTACAATGCTATAGACGCACCTACTATTAGCCAAACAACATCCAGCGCCACGAGCAATTCCGGCACCGCAGGGAGTGTTGTCGCAAGTGGGGCGAGTTATGTTACTGGCTACTCCGGCGCCAACACAAAAGACCTCACGTACGTCATAATGAACGCGCTGCAAATCCAAAATCTATTTAATAACCAATCGTTTAAAGCTTTTACGGCATCAAACCCAGGATTCAATGTTACCTTTATAGCCCTCACGTTTTTATATGTATCGGCGGCTATTTTCCTTTGGTTGCTTACGATTGCCTTTATAACAAATGGCATCAAATTTTTGATGCGCGTGGTTGTTTTGTGGTTTGCCATCATCGCATCTCCGCTTGCCTTTGTTGCGGCAACTATCCCGCAGACAAAACAGTATTTTAATAAGTGGCGCGACATACTCATCTCTCATTCGATATATCCGGTGGTATTCCTCTTTATATTCTTGGTCTTGGCGCGATTTATGACACAGATTGCCAGCGGGTGCGGTCCTGTGGGGGGGGCGTCGGTTGCCGCCCTCACTAATCAAAATTGCCTTATGGGAGATCTCTTTGCCAGTATCACAAGAGTTAGCGGTGATCCCGGCTTCTTTGCAACTATTGGCATCACGATAGCAAATGTTGGCATTAGGCTCGGGTTTGTGATCGCCATTCTCTACATCGGCATGAAGGCGGCTGACACTATCGGCGTCATGGGCGCCGAAGCCGCACAAAAGATAGGAACGACGATAGGGAATAAAGGGCTCCTGCGCGCATACAATGTTGCCTACAAACGTGCTGGCCCTGGCATGTGGGCTGGCGCATTGGATAGGGGCTTACAAAAAACACGATTTGGTAGCACTGGGTTAGGCTACGAGCTGCGCAGATACGTGACCAAGCCACTTGCTGGCACCACCATTCCTGGAAGCCACGGGGAATCCTTCACAGAGATGGCGGGGCGCCAAGGCAAGGAAGGTATCGAGAAAAAAGCAGGTCTGGAAGACATTCAAAATAGAAAGACCATGCAGGAGCTGGGAGAATTCGAGAAAGCGCACCCCACTTTGGACGATAGATATAAAGAGCTGCAGGAATTGAAAACGTTGGAAACGAAGTCATACGCCTCGATGACAGCGGACGAGCGAGACAAGGTGCTTGAACTGAGAAAACGCGTCCCGGACTCTGTCTCGGCTAGAAAAGACATAGAGAGCCGCAAGGCAGAAAAAGATATCCTTTCTGACAAGATTAAGACTTTTGGCAAACGTGAACTTACGGCTCTCAAGGGACCTGAAATTCAAAATATTATCAAATATCTCTCTGACAGCCAGCTCAAGACCGTTAAGGATATTGAAAAATTTTCCGATAAAGAAAAGAAAGACTGGGAGGTTACGTGGCACAA
>ERZ1292632.1200-Hain-H43-01um-R2-1200-length-26198-cov-6_pt1 | contig 26198 bp, 24 predicted proteins | sample MGYA00564407_ERZ1292632 | MGnify/ENA primary metagenome ERZ1292632 (study PRJEB36523, sample SAMEA6512637) | groundwater metagenome | collected 2019-01-08 | study: AquaDiva: Metagenomics assemblies of 32 groundwater samples | reverse complement strand
TGCATCTTAAAGGGTCTGCAGCAAGACAATCATAAATTCTCTTTTGCTCATCTCTGGACAAACCATCAATAACAGAAATAATTGGATAATCTAAATCGGGAGTGTCAGAAGTTTCTTTAATAGGTACTTTTTCCTGCTCAGTCAATTCGTGCCAATGATGTATTTTTGCTGTTGCCATTTTCTCCAGGCATCAGGCTCAGTCGTAGGCTATGTCTGGTGTCTATATACTATATATGTGAAATCTATATTTAAAGCTAATCACTATACCGAATATAGAAAACTAAGGCGTAAGTCTATCTCTATCTCGAGGAAACATTGTTGCTTCCTTAACATTATCTAAACCACAAATTATTTGTGTAAGTCTTTCCAATCCTATAGCCCATCCAGAATGTGGCGGTGCTCCAAATCTAAAACTATCGATATAACTCTCAAAGCTTTTAGGATTTAATCCTTTAGCTTTTAATCGTGCAATTAACAAATTAGGAATATGAATACGCTGCCCGCCAGAACTAATTTCAACTCCGCCGTATAAACTATCAAAACCTTCACTAACTTTTGCCTTTTCATCTTCTCCCCTAGGCATTATATAAAAAGGTTTTATTGAAGTGGGCCAAGAGTGAACAAATACTACATCTCCGGTATACATTTCACAAAGTTTTCTTTCTTGATCAGGAGTAAAATCTTCTCCAATTTTTCCGCCTGCTTTTTTTATCCCGTCTTCATAAGTTAAATAAATTCCTTTTGGAACATTTAGTTTTACTCCAAGTAAATCCAATTCTGTTTTAAATTTTTTAATAATATTTTCGACAGCATATTTCAAAAATTCTTCTTGCTCCTTCATAATCTCCATTTGATTCATAAACGCCGCCTCAACATCGAGCATTCTTATTTCATTAATATGTCTTGTAGTATTATGCTTTTCTGCTCTCCAAGCAGGTCCACATGTAAATGTTCTTTCCATAGAACATGCAAGCATCTGTTTATACAATTGGGGCGATTGAGCTAAAAATCCTTTTTTCTCAAAATATTGGACTGGAAATAAATCGGTTCCTCCCTCGCTTGATGAAGAAATAATATAGGGCGGTTGAATTTCCACATAATTTTTATTTGCAAAATATTCCCTAAAACTTCGAGCTATTTCTGTTTGTATTCTGAAAACTGCCTGTACCCTCGCTCTATGCAAGTCCAAAAATCTATAATCTAATCTTTTAGGTAATTCTGTTTTTGAAAAATCCGAAACGTCAATTGGCAATTTTTCATCAGCCGCACTAACAAGTTCAATTCCTTCAATTGCAAGTTCTTTTCCGCCAGGAGCCTGTTTAGAATCTTTGATAACACCTTCAACATAAACAACACTTTCTCTATTAAGCTTGCCCATCATCTCAAAAATATGTTCAGGAGTTTCTGGTTTAAACCCAACAATTTGTATTCTTCCAGTTATATCTCTAACAACTAAAAATCTTACTTTTCCAAGTGCACGAGAATCATGAACCCAGCCAGCTATTCTTACTTTTGTTCCGGCTTTTTTCTCAAACGCTTCTTTTATAAGCGTTCTCTCGATTTTCTCTTCTTTTGCCATAAATTATGTTGATTTTCAAGATTTATAAATTTGAGCATATTCCAGAAGCTTCCTCTTGCTCAGCTTCTTAACCAAAACTCCTTAAAAATGCCTAAACGCAAATTCGACTTTTGTTTGATTATTAGTTTTTTATTTATAGAATTAAACGAAGCCCAACTAAAAACTTATTTCCCTAATTTTTTCAGAATCTCCATAACCATCTTTCCATCAACTTTGCCCTTAAACTTAGCCATAACTAAGCCCATGTAGGCATTAGCATTCAAACCAGGTTTTTCCTTAACAATCTTGGCAATTTCTCCTTCCATATCTGAAACATCAACCTTCTCAATTCTTAAAGCATCATGAACGCCTGAACCTTTGGCAATTTTCTCCAAAATCTGTTTTGTATCTCCTTCACTAACTTTCTTAGAAGCAATAGCACTCAAAATAGTTTCAAGAATGTCAATATTAAAGATAGTAGAACTAACTTTTTCGTGACTCGCAACTTCCTTGGGAGTAATCAGCAAAGTTTTAGCAACAAAATTAGGATTATTGTAAATCTTTAAAAGAACTTCAAACTCATTCAGCATTCCACTATCAAGAAGAAGTTTTATCATATCTTCACTTAATCCACGAGCTTTTAATTCTCCAGCAATTTCAGTTTTTAATTTAGGAAGCCCTTTTTTAACTTCATTAATAAAATCTCTTGAAATATGAAGTAGGGGCAAATCTGTTTCAGGATACATTCGAGCTGCTCCTGGCATCGGACGCAGAAAACTCGAGCTTCCGTCTAAATTTGCTTTTCTAACTTCTTGTTTTCCTTTCTTGCCTTCTAAATTTTGTCTTTTAATTTCTTTTTCAATAGTCTCAATCATCATTTTAGGATCCTGAAAACCTTTTATTTCAACTCTAACATGATTTGGAGTAGAAATATTTAAATCCTGTCTGATTGTTCCAATTCCTCTCTTGACTTTGCACGCTCTTAAAATTTCTCCAAGTTTTAATGCAGCTTCTTTAACTTGTTCTGGATAATACATATGCGGCCCTGTTGCAATCTCAACAAGTGGAATTCCTAATCTATCTAACTTGTAAACTTTTGAATTCTCAAGTTCAGGATCTCTTTCTTCTTTACTCGAAGCAGGTCGTGCAGAATCTTCTTCTAAAAAGATAGTATCTATTCCAACTCTTCCAAATGAAGTTTCCAAAAATCCATCTCGCGCAATAAGTGCCGTTCTCTGAAATCCAGAAGTATTACTTCCATTAAGCACTGTTTTTCTCATTATTTGAGTTACATTAAGAACTTCACAATTTAACAGCAACGCAATTTGAACTGCAATTTTCAGAGCTTCTCTATCAATCTCAAGGGGAGGCTGCTCATCAAATTCCACAAGACAGCAAGTATCCTTAAATCCCTCATAAATAAATTCCCTATCCAAGGTAGTTTCATGCTTAGCAGCAATATCTACTTCTCCGCTTTCACCAGCAACAGCATGAAGTTTTCTTTTAACAATCCAATCTCCTTTTTCATTTCTCAATATGCTCGGACATCTGCAAAATAGCTTTCCAGAATCAAGCTGTTGATGTATCTCTAATCCAGAACGCATTTCTACTTTTTTCTCGCTTTTTTCACTTTTCTCAACCATAAAGGAGTTAAGAAATAGGGAGTTTTAAATCTTCAGTTTTTATAAAACTGAATGCCTGAAAATGCAATGCATTTTTGGGCTCAGAAAATCATTGATTTTTTGTGAGTTAAGAATTATTAGAGAATTATTAAATCTTCTCTTGAGAATCTTATTAAAATTCAACATTGTTAGGGTCTAACAAACAAGAGTCTTACCATCTAAGGATTCATATTGAACTTTAAGTTCTTTTAATACAGGATTATAGGGCGATTCATAAGAAATTGCAGATACGGTTTCTGCAGGAACTACATGACTTTCAGGCAAAAATATTCTATTGGTTTTTAATTCAACTCCCTGTAAGGAATTTAAAAAATTTTGGATATTCTTTAAAACTGCTTCTGAGGATGGCATAATACTACAGGTTCTCTGATCTTTAGTAATTTTTGATTCTAATTTCAGTTTATAAATTTTGGATTTAGACATTTCCTTAGCATTTTCCGGATCTTCAGAATAAAGCAAATAACCCTGTGAAGATTCTATAATCTTTCGAGAAATAGTTCCAAGTTCAGTCGTAGCTGAAGCAACTTTAGCTTCAGAAAGCTCATCAAGAGCGAGCATAATGCCTAATTGAGCAGTTTCAACTTGATCGTATGCCTGAGTTAATTCATCTCTTATTCTACCATAATTATGTATCCAGGGGGTTTTTTTCAAGTCATCTCTTCTCTTTCCTATTTCTTCACAGTGCTCTCCAAGAGCATTAGCTAATTCACCAAAACAATATCTCATTAGATCTCTATGATGAAGTTGAGTAGGCATATCCCAAAAACAAGTTAAATATCCGCGTTGATTAGTTAAATGACTTAGAGTTGGATTTTTCATAACGCCCTCAGTTACCAAATCATCCAGTGAAAATTCTTGTCTTAAAAAACCTAAAAAAGAACGCATGTCTATTACATCTGCTTTTGTACCAAAATGGCGATTTCCGCCAAACCAATAAAGCTTAAACATCTGCTCGAAATTCGAATCAGAACCCGAATAACATCCAGTTAAAGTCGAGTCTAAATTTACTTTTTTTGGAGCATCTCCGGGATTTCTTTCAATTAATGCTTCTATCATAAATTAACACGCTAATTCCCCTTTTTAAACCTTTCCTATTGTTGTATCTTAATAGGAGTAACAAATACATAAAGTTTAAATACTCCGAAAACTCCGAAATATTATGACAAATGAAGGATTAACTACAATAGTCAACTCTGAAGCTAAATGTATGTTTAAAATAAATTTGGAAAAATATCGAGCGAGCGACGGAAAAGTTGGAACTTCTTTTTTAGGAAGAACTCCTGCTAATCTAAAATGCTATGCCTGCGAAGGAACTGCAGCATATGCAAGAATGAATGGCCTCAATTGTCATACAGAATTACAAGGAGAAGGAGCATAAAAAATGAATTTACAATCAAGAATAAAAAATGAATTGGGGGCTTTATCAGAGACTATAAAACAGACAACCCCCATTTTAGCACTGACAATCGCAATTGCGGGATATGCAGTTTATAATGCTCTTGCAAATCGACAACAGCCAGTTATTCCTACTATGCCCCAATCAGCATTAGAACAAAGTTGCAACCAATCTAATCCAAATTATCCTTTTATGGGCGTTTCTGGCGGAGACGAATATTCTGAAGGAGTTCATATGAATTTAACTGATAAAGTTAGAGCCATAATGCAAGGAGATTATACCCTTCCAATTGAAACAGATATACCAGTTTTACGAGAACACAAACACACACCTGAAAAAAAGCGGGGAATAAAAGAGCCAAAATCAAAACGTGCTTTTAATTTAGAAGCAATGAAACTAGCTTTAGGAATGAAAGAAACAAATCATCAAATTAATAGAAAAAACAAAAGAACTCATGCTTCAGGAAGTTATCAATATTTACCTTCAACAGCCTTAGGATTAATTAAACAGGCAAGAAAAGAAGGCCATGATATCCCCTATAATGGAAGAATGACCCAAGCAGATATTTCTTATGCTCTTAGAACTCTACCTGAGCTTAATGAAAGATTAGCAAATTATGATTTATTAAAAAAAGCGAGATTATTTGATGGTAATCCTGAACTTATTGCAGCAGGCCATTATATGAATCAGGAGAGACTAATAGACATTATAAAAACTCGATATCCTGGAAAAAATGATTTTAGCGATATCAGTATAAAAGAGTTGTCAAGAAAAAAAGTTCATAATGGCCTTTTAGAAAGAAAGAACAATGGTGAACCAACCGTATTAGAATATGCTGAATGTGCAAGCAATTTATATGAAGAAGCGATAGCTGGCAGATTAGCTAAAAGATAACCAGTAATATAATTCTCAAAACATGGGCAGAAAAAAACAATTAGGAAAAGAAAGAAGGGTTCTTGAACAAGCAAAACAAATTCAAAATCAAAGAAACTACACGAAAAAAGCACTGATTATTGGAGCAGCCTCCTTAATCGGATGCGCGATTCTTGGGTATAATGCTTTGCAAGATAACTTCTCAAGAAAATATCAAGAACATAATGCAAATACCAGAATTTCTTTTCTAGAAAAAACTATTGCAAGTCCAGAATTAATAGAAGCTCGGGCTAATTCTGAAAAAAGACAGCAATATTTAGATAATCTTTTAACAAATTCTAAAATGCCTTATGTTTCAGCAGTTATTTATGATGAAAGAGATGCAAAATTAATCGATTATTACAAAACTTTGCTCTCTGGAGATAATTTATCAAATGATAAAATGAACGAACGCCTATCCGAGATTCTAAGAACTACTCTAAAATCTAAAAATGCAGTTCAAACTCCAGAAATTTTTGACTTCAATGGACAGGGAATAAAACCGCCAATATTCGTGCGTAGTAAACTATTTCGGGATAGAAATCTAACTGACGAAGAAATCAAGCATATAATTACAGTTCATGAAGCAAGGCACGCCGAACAATTCGCAATGGGATTAAAACAACTTGGCTATACTGATGAAAAAATATTACTAAAGGGTATCGAAGACAAAACAATAGACACAGAAATATTATACGGAATTGACGAATTAGATTGTCTAAATCAAGAATTATTATCCATAGAATTAGGAAAATCTAAAGTCAACAGAGCCTACTATGAAAATACTTTAAAAGGATACAGAATGACTCGCAGAATATTAACGAGGGGGCTCGAAATTCCTCCGGGAATTCAAAGAGATTTCATAGAAAAAGCATTAAGCATTAATCCTCCAAGATAACTAAATAAACTCGTTCCCCAATCTATCATTATATTCTTTAGAAATATTCTCGAGCATGAATTTCTTTATTTCATCTTTATCTTTAAGCTTTCCCAGAACCCGGCCTAATTTAACAAAAGCAGTCTCGCTTAACATATCCTTCAAATAGATAACTCCTGCTTTTTCCAACTCTCTTCCAGGAGAATAAACAAGCGGATCTAATCTTCCATAAATAGTTTGTGCTGCGGCACAAACAATCATTCCTTTTTCAACAACTTTCTTAATAATAGGCAACCAATTATTAGTTCCTTCAGTAATAACATGTCCTAATCCAGACATTTCAATAACAACTCCGCGATATCCTAAACTTAAATAATGTTCAAGTATTTCAGGACTTTGCCCCGGATAAAACTTAACTAAAGCTATTTTATTTTCAAACACAAAATTATCAGAATCAAATTTCTCATTTGCTTTTCCTCGTTTATTATAATCTCCCTGCAAAATTTCAATCTCACTTCGAGTTATTTTAGCAATTGGCGAACTATTTATTGGCTTAAAAGTATCACGGCGAGAACTATGCATTTTTCTAACCTTAGTCCCGATTAAAGCAACACAAGAATCATCGCTCGAGTTAGCGTGTCCAACAAGCATAACTTCTGCAACATCTGAAAGCGCCATTTTAGCAGAACAATACAAATTTAATTCTGCGTCAGAACTTCCCCTGTCTGAACTTCTCTGGCTATAAGTCAAAACGATAGGTTTGTTAGGTTTAGGAAAAAAGAAACTCAAAGCAGCAGAACTATAGTGCAAAAAATCAGTTCCATGAGTAACAATAACTCCTTTAACATTTTCATCTTCTAAACTTTTCTTAACTTGCTTAGCAATTCTGATCCAATCTTCACTATCCATATTTTCAGAAGATTTCATAAAAGGATTAATAACACAAATATCTGCAAGCTCAAATATTTCTGGATAAAACTTGAATAATTCTGCCGGAGAAGTCAGCCATTTTACTCCGCCAGTTTTAACATCTAAACTAGAAGATATTGTTCCGCCCGTCATAATTAAATCTATTATTGGCTTTTTATGAGATAATTTAAATTCAGCTTCTTTCTTTTCCGATTTTTCAGCTTTCTTCACAACTTTTATATCAAGAATATTTTCGCGTGAAACTCCAATATTATATCCATTAGAAAGTTTAACAAGCACAACACCAGATTCATAACTCTCAATAAGAATGCCTTCTATCTCTTCTTTTGCAGTCTTAACTTTGATTAAATCTCCTGCATTTGCATCTTTGCCTTTCATGTAAAAGAGAAAGAAACACGATATAAAAATGTAATGCTTCTCTGCCCTATGCAAGTTCAGATTCTCACTTAAAGCCCTTTAATAATACCTTAAATCAAATTCGACTTGTTCAACTTTTTCTCGCTTACTTAGGTCTAAACTTCGCTTTCCGAATTGAGAAATTATTAACCGCAAAAATTTATAATTTTTGGGGCCCAGAAAATCATTAATTTTCTTGGTAATAGTTAAATAATCCGAAGCCAAATTTAAGAATAAAATCTAACTAAATGCTCTTCAAAAAATAAAAAATAAAAATAAAAAATAAAAGATTAAACTAATTTATAGGTTACACTTACAGTCCCAGTTACTTCTTGTGTTGAAGGCGCAATATTTGTTACAGCTTCTTTAGCCATAGCAACATCTTCCATTCCACCATATGATGCAGTAGCATATATTCCCCAAGGACGATAGTTATAATCATCTACAGAGAGTTTTACAACTGCCCCAATAGACTTTCCAACGCCCTCAGCGGCAGATTCTGCTTGGATTCTAGCTTCTTCTCCTGCTTCTTTCAAAGCCTGAGCCTTGTATTCATTCTGTTTATCTTGAGATAATTCAAAATTAATAGAGCTTATCTGCGCTCCAGCATCTGCGCCAGCATCAATAACATCTCCAACAATAGAAAACTTATTTTCTTTAAGTTCTATTCTTATTTGATGTGATGCCTTATATCCCCTATCAACAGTTCTTCCATTTTCCCATGTTTGCCAAGGATATATATTAAAATTTAGTGTTTGTATATCTTCTCTAGCAAAACCTTTCTTCACTAAATCAGTTATTACATCATCAACAATTTTAGCATTCTCGTCTTTTGCAATCTGGGCCGAACTTCCATTTGTTTCAACATTAAAGTAAACTGTAACTAAATCAGGCGTTACATCTAATGTAGAACTTCCACTAACAGTAATAGTATTTTTAAGATTAGTAGGCATAACATTATAGACCATCATAGCACCAATTCCGAAAATTATTAGAATCGTTACCGCAATAATCAAAGTCATTTGTATTGATTTATCCATGTTTGTTATATTTTCATACCTCCTTTCATCTGTCTGATTTTTCTGTATAAAATAAAAGCTAAACTGCCAGCAAATAAACCAACAATAATCCAAATAGAAACTTCGCCAAAATAACTAGTTGTTTGAGCGACATTTCCTGCAGCAGGCGCAGTCAAACTAACTTCTGAAGCATAAGCCACATCACTCACTTTTTCAGCAATTTGCAGAGCGTTATCCGTATTAAAAATATTAAATCCAAATTTACCCAAACCAAACATAGCTCCGCCAATAATAGCAGATAAAGTTAAACCCCGAAAACTATTTTTAGTTGAAATTATTATCCTTTTATTAGCAAGTTTATAAGTTGGAATTTTTTTGCCCTTAACACTCCAAAAAAAGTTGGAAGTTTTTTCAATTAAGCCAGAGTCAACTAATTTTTTAATATTATAATCAATAGTATTAAGCTGAATCTTTAACTCCTTAGCTATATCTCCTTGCGAAAGCTCTTTTTCAGCAAGCAAGCCAAGTATTTTTTTAGCAGTTTTATTAGAAAGAATTTCTGCTATCTTTCCAGACTTCTCATCATTCAAGTTTAATTCAATATATTTTTCTACCATGTTATTTACCATATCTTCTTATTTAAAAACTGCGCGATAACTTCAAATAAAATTGAACCTATTCTACTTTAATTTTCTTTTTTCCAATTTTCTTGTCATGTAATTTTGCCTCAAGAACAGGCAGACTTTCTTTTATCTCGTTTATTCTTTCCTGATATTTTTTAATTCTAATATTATAAACTAATCCAGAAATTTTATTTTCCTTATATCTTTCATTTTGTGTTCTTATCATCAGAGTTGTAAGAACTTGTTGCTCTGCCTTAAGATGAGTTATTTTTTTTATCAAATTATATTTTTTAATTCTGCCTCGTAAAAACAAGAATAAAATAAAACCTAAAATAAAAATTATAACCATATAAATCCAATATTTCTGAAAGAAATTTACAGAAAAACTCTTAAAAACAGCCAGTCTTGCTTTTTCTTGAGCAACCTTATCCAATTCACTATTGGCATTAGTTATCCAACTCAAAGATTCATCATATCTTTCTGCGATAAATGATTCCTGCGCTTGTTTTACTATAATCTCTACATTTGAAGTATCTGTTCCAATTTTTTTCTCATTTTCAATTCTTAAATTTACTGCAGTTAAACTATCTAAAATTAAAAATGCTTTATCTCTTGCTTCAATTATTTTATCAGTATATTCAATAATTGCGCTATAATTCAAATTTTTCCAATTAACTAAATTTAATGCTCGCGAAGCTTCTGCCCTCAATGCCGCGTTTGCATTTAAGTCTCTAAGAATTTCAGCATAGTCCACTGTTTGTAAAGTTCTTTGAGCTTCTATTAATAAATCTGAAGCATAATTAACAGAAAAACTATTTTTCTTCATATCTTCTATAACCAATTGTGAATCATTTATCGCCTTAACAGCATCATCTCTGCTAAAGGTATTATCTTGTTCTGCAGAAATAACAAAAGCTAAGCTAAAACAAATTCCAATTAATATCAAACAAACAAATAACCTACTTTTTTCCATGCTCCTCTAACATCTCCTTTATTTTTAATTTTAAATCTTCATCTTCTCTTTTTTTCTTGCTTTCAAAATATTCATGAATATAATGAAACACCCCAAATCTTTTTTTCTCTTTCTCTTTCAAAATCTGAAGTGTGACTCTTTCTTCTTCAATTTCAGCCAATCTTTCATTAAGCTGCTCAAATTCTTTCTTATATTCATCTTCAGAAATTATTCTTTTTTTATAAAATTTAGTCTGAAGATGTATAATTTCTTGTTCTATTTGGACTTTTTCCTTGTCTAAATTAGGCAATACTTCTTCGGGAGTAAGCATCTTAATTCTTTTATTTCTCAAAGTTAATCTCAATTTTTTAATAAAAGATAATCTATTTTCATAACTTTCCTTCTTCTGCTTGAAATCATCAGTACCTTCCTTACCTAAGAAATATTTTTCCTGATTTTTCTTTATTAAATCATTAATGTTTTCGTCTTCTTTGACTAAATCCTGTATTTTTTCGTTTATACCTTTCTTTTTCATTTGGTTATAAGCTAACACACTAAATAACGCAAAGAAAGATATTGCCAACAAAAGATATTGCCAGTACATATAAACAAACATTAGTGCATTTCCTCTTCTTTCAATAGCTAATAAAGATAAAGCCGACATAGCTCGCTCATTAGCAGTAGTATAATCTCCTCTTTCAAATGCAGCAATAGCTAAATTTATTGTAGAGGTTACAGCTTCACTGCTAAAAATAGTATTTCCAGTAAGCAAATCTCGCAAAGGAATATTATCTTCTCCTAAAAATGTTTTTGTAACATCTCCGGTAAGCATATAACTCTTTTTTGGATTTTTCATAGCCTCAATAACTCTTCTTATTATATTTTCTGCAGAAGAAGCACTATCACGAGTAGCGATTATCTGTTTAGCTATTTCTCCTGCTTCAGTATATCTTTGGGAATTTTGTTTTTCATTAGCAGATTTAAACAAATTTTCAAGTTCAGCAACATTTACACCATTCTCTCTTAGTTCAATTATAGCAGCTTCTGCTTCAGAAAGATAAGTTACAGACTCTTCTTTGCTAATTTCATTTATTATAAACAAAATATTTCTTTTTTCAGTATAACTCGAGCTTATTCCATCAGATGAAACTAATATGCCAGTTATTGTAGCATTAAGCAAAATCATTTCATAACTTTTATAACTCGGAGATTTTAAGGTTACAATAAACTTAGCATTACCCTTAGGAACTATCTGAACAATGCTTGTAGGAGTTATTGAAATATACTGACTTGGATATCCAACTAAACTTAGTTTAAGATTTTTCAGTGTTGAATTTGCATATTTATTATTAACAACTAAATCAAAACTATTAGTTTCTCCCCTTGTAGCTTCAAATGTCTGCGAAATTACAACTGCGGCTGCCTGAGTAGGACTAACTCCACCGCCACCGCCAGTTGTTGTTACTGTAGTTGTTCCAGCCACAGCTTCTGCACAATCAGGATCCTGTGCGTGTCCGCACGCAGTTACACAAGTTCCGTCGCTAACATTGTAACATAGGAAAGTAATACTAACGCTGGAATTAAGCATACTATTACCATTCGCATCTATAAATAAGCCACCGGTGAGATTATACCCATAAAGTGATAATTTCACAGTTTGTACTCCAGGCGTTAAACCCGCCAGTATAGAATCGCTTGCAAAACTAAAGTCCGCATCAATAGAGTGCGTTAGACTATCGGTTAAATTAGTAAAATTTGTGGTAATATTTCCACTAACATTAATTAATGAACTTGGGACAATCCATCTCGCGATAGTTTCGTTCGTAGAATTTTCAGGAGTTCCATCGCCCATAAGATTTCTTACATATCCCCTAAGCGCAAGCCTTTCATTTTGTTTAAGATACATAGTGGCGTTGTAACTTGTTAATGATTGATATAAATAAGGTCCATTTTGAGTACTGACAATTATTGCAGAAACATTTGCAGAGGAAGTTAGCGCTCTCCCTCGTATCTCATTTAAAGTTATTATCTCGGATTCCTGCTTAATCTCGGATAAGAAACTTGCATTAACTTTTATTGTTTGATTTTGTCCAGGATTAAGATTGTATATATTAGAGGGCTTGATGTATTCATCGTTAAAATAAATTCTTCCTTCTGTCAAAGCATAAGTAAGCCTAAATCCTAAAGAGCAATTATTATTCCAATAAGAATTATCACCAGTATTATTTATAGTAATATTTCCTATAAATTTATTTAGAGCCCATCCAGAAATAGCTCCAAAATCAGCAGTATCGGTACTCCATGTGCAGTCCCACAAAACAGGAAGAGTATTATTGCTTGAATTTATAGATTCTCCAATAGTATCATTAGCAGTAATTATAAAAGTTATATTCGTGTCATAGTTCCCAGTTGTAAAACTAACATTAAAAATAGTGCTTGGACTTAAGGGATTATCAATCCCATAAATAGGAGTTTGATTCAACATTACAACAGAACTTGCCTCATTCCAGTTCGCAGTGTAATTTTTCCATTTTAACACAGCCCCTTCCAGGTTATAATCTGTATCTGAAATATTTGCAGTAGCGTAAATAACGACTCCCGGGTCAAGAGTGGCATTTGTAATAGGAGAATAACTTACTGTTCCAAAACTTGGAGCAGAATTTGCCCTTATCAATCGTGTTTCTGTTTTATTGCTATTACCTGCCAAATCTGTTACTGAAAGATTATAGAAATAACTATTTCCGGCTATTAAACCAATTTGATTAATTGTAAAAGTATAATTTGGAGCCGCACCAGTAAAGTAACTTGAATTTGCAATTACATTGTAAATACTTAAAGTTCCATTGAAATTCCAACTAACATTTGCAAGATTTAATTCAGTTATATTAAGATAAACTGTAAAATTATTTATTTTTACAGAAGAATTGGCAGGCGTAAGCACCGTAAAATTAATTAAAGGATTAGTTATATCTCGGGTTACATTTCTTGTCTCGCTATCACTACACTGATTAACTAAATCGCACGCTGTTGCATTAAAATAATAAATTCCATCATATTGAGTAGTCAAATTAACAAACAAAGGCGAAGTTGTAGAATTAGTTAAATTAATTAAAGTGCCAGTAGAATTATAAATTCTTAGAGTTATATTAGCAAGATTTCCATAATTAGCTATTGCATTAACTGAAATATTATTTCTACTAATAAAAGCTCCAGAAGTTTCTGTTGGTGAAGTAAAATTGGCTTGTATTCTAAAGAGCCCAACAGCATACCAGGAAATATTCTGAGATTGTAATGCTCCATCTTTTTGAAAATATATCAGAGTTGAATTAAAAAATCGCGAGCTAAAAAATGAATTAGTCCAAGTACTTACGCCGCCAGTAGAATCTGAACTGCTTGCAATAAAAGTTCGGCTAGTGTTAACAGCAGTTATTGTTTGATTAATTTGTGTAGTTGTTGCAGCATAAGTAAAACCTGTCTGAGTTCGAATACTATTATCCTCAATGATAAAATATTCTACACTTGCACTGCCCGTATTAGTCTGTCTATTAAAGGTAGCTGTTGTAGAGTTATATCTACCCATAACCATACTCGCTACCAGGGTAGAGGTATCCAGAGCTGTTGAAAATACCATAAAACTTTTAGAAACATTAACAGTAGAACTTAATATTGAATCTGCAGTGGTATCAGGTATAGTTAAAGAACCATTTATAACTCGAGAGTTATTCCAATCAACAACTTGCCAAATAAGCTCCCCCCCGTTACTATTTGTGCCAATTCTCTGTATATTCATTTGTGTAGCATTGTTAAATTTAGCTTTCCACATTCCTTGTTCCATTGCACCCGCAGTACCTATATTTAATCTTGTTCGAATGATTATAAATGAACTACTAAGATTTACCTGATTAATAGTAATATTATAATTACTTGTTCCTGCACCGGCACCATAAGAAAAATTACCTGATTGTGAAGAAATAATGCTCATGTTTTCAGTTATAATCTGATACTCCACATTTGCAATTCCACCCGCATAATTATTCAGTTTTAAATTAGTTGAATTAGTTAATCTAGCAGTTACTAATATTGCATCAGGACCATTGCTAGTAGAACGAGCACTTGTTATTACAAAACTTTTGCTTATATTAATTGAAGTTATGCTTACATTAATTTCTCCATTAACACTAACATTTCCGCTCTGAACAGAAAAATCTGCGTGCACTCCGTTTAATAACGCTATGAACATTACAAATGCCGTAATTAAAATCCAGTTATGTTTTTGTTTCATTTTTGGTGATTTTTCCTCTTTTAGTTCTATTAATTAATTCTGTTTCTTCATTCATCAATCGTTCAACTCTCTTAGAAACCACAATATCCTGTCCCTCGCAAGCTTTCTGAAAATCCGCATAAATCTTAGAGTCTACGCTCAGGGTAATTCTCTTTTGCATGAAATATAGTGGATTTCGGCATTTTTAAATATTTACGTTTAAGTATTTATGCATAATTGTATGCATAAACTAAGAAACACAAAAATCTAATTTAAAATAATCCTAAAAAGTCCAAACAGAAAGTCCTATTTGCTCAAATCTATAACCTTATCGCAAACTACTGCAATCTCATTAATTATTCTTTTATCGGTATCTTCCTGCAAACCAATCATTAGTCCGCAAAGTTTTTCGTCTCTTATTCTACTCACAAGAGAACGAGCAAATCTTACAATCATCTCTGGCTCATGATAAAGCGAAAGAGCATCAATAGAATCCAATAAAACAAAAGAATGCTGTCCTTTTTTGTATATCTGTTCTAAAGCAATTCCTATATTAGTCAAACTTTTTGCGCTTTTTATAAACGCACAATTTTCAGCCATAGAATCATTTTTAGTGCTAACACAATCAATAAAAAATAATTTGCTATGGTCTATCCCTTCTTTATTGAGTGCTTCAATAATTGTTCTATACGGCCTATTTATTGCAACATACGCTCCATTTTTCTTGCTTTTTATCATATGTTTTATCATATGATGATTAAGTTCATGATAATTATCCCTAGGAAGAATGGTAAGAACTACAAAATTATCCTTAGCATTATTAAGCTCTTTTGTTAACCTCTTTTTCATATATCCCACAGTAAAAGCCATGTTTTAAATATTTCGATGTGAATTAGAACCTACTTTATTAAAATAACCCCCAATAACTGAGCCCCTCAAAAAAAAATAAATTAATAAACTAAATTTTTCAAAGTTATTTAAAATTATAGATTTGTTTGAAAAATTTTATCTAAAAATCACATAGAAATTGGCATAAGGTTTTAAATTTAAAGTCAAAAGGTTATTAGTATTTTATTTATTAGAATTTTATTTATTAGAATTTATGCGAAGGCGAGAACTTGCATTTAAGTAGTAAAATAGAAATAAGAATGCAAGTTCGAGCCACTCTAGAAAATATTTTATCCGCCAACTCCGCCAAAAACTTCCTGCTCTGGATAGATAATCAATCCCTTATCTGTTATTTGCATAGCAACAATTTTTTTCTGGTGTTTTTCTCCACGCATTTTAAGAATTTCAACTGCATTTTCCCTTATATCTCCTCTTTTAATATTGTATAGAACAATAACTCCGTCCGCTAAAAATTCTTCTACTCCTGAAGTTGAAAAAACTTCTGGAATTTGCTTTGTCTCTGCAATAAGAAAACTTGTGCTTCCTAATCTTTCAAAAAATCTGAATAATTGTTCAATATAAATTCTATATGAATCTTCTTTTCCAGTAAACGCAGAAGCAATAGCCGTAAGAGAATCTAAAACTATAAAATCGGGCTTGAAATTTTTAGGCAGGATAACTGGTTCAATCTCTATAAGTAATTCACCTTTTTCTTTTGCAAGCATGGCATCAACATTCCTCGTAATTTCAAAAGGATTGATTCTTTCTATCTTTAAGTTTCCTGCTTTAATCATTTTATCTGCATCCCAGCCAAATTCCTTCATATGCTGTTTTAATTTATCTTCGCTTTCTTCAAAGCTCATATAAAAACACTTTTCACCTTTCGCAGCATGATAAGCAAGAGTTTGCAAACAAAAAATTGTTTTTCCACTTCCAGCCCCACCAGCTACAAGAACATTACTTCCCTTAGGAATTCCTTCTTGGAATAAATCATCAAATCCAGGAATTCCAGTATTAACATATTTGCTAATTTGTTTATTATACTTAAATTTTAAATCCTTTATTTTTGTGAGTGGTGCTCTCTGAACATTAATTTGTTCAACATGATTCATAGTTTTCGATTCTCCAGAATTAAGCGCTTTTTCTATATCTGCTTTAAGCGCAGATAAATCTATTTTTCCAGATGTTTTATCTTTAGAACTCTTTTCTTTCTTTATTTTAACAGGATTAACAATCTTAGACTTCTTCGAATGCTCAACTTTTCCCTTCCCCTTTTTCATAATACTCTCAAGAAATAACTTTATTTAAACCTTATCCTCCAACCTCATTAGGGAGTTATCGAAATATTTATAAGCTCTTTTCACATAAAGAAATCATGGTAGCATTAGGGGTGATTTTCTTAGCAACTATTTTAATTGGAATAATTGCAACAGTTTTAGCGTATTATGCGAATAAATATTCTTTAGACGAACTTAAAAAATCATTAAAGTTAAGACTATATGCTATAGCTCTTATCTGCTTCGGATTTATAGTTCATACTGCTGGAGACTATTACGGCCATTTATACGGCAGTGAAAATCTTGAGCTTACAATTGAGAGTATTGCCCACATTATTATATTCATATCAATAATAATCTGCTTATTATCGACTAAAAAAATAATGGAAATATCCAAGGAGTATAAATTCAAATAAAATGATAGATATGTTATTAGTCGCACAAGTAAGTTCAAGCTTAACTATCTTAATGGGAATAATAGCCCTAATATTCACAATTAAAGCCATAAGCGGGCTTGCAGAAGATTCTTTTAAAACTCTTGTAAAAAGAATGGCTGTGTTTCTAATTTTAAGCATTATTGGAATTGCTTTTATGACTTCTTACCACATTATGGAAAGTTATGGGGGATTAGACATAACAATAGATATCTGGTATATTTTTATGTTCATGGCTATTGCATATTCAATCTATGATTCTTATAAAACGATTAAATTTGAAAAGCCAATTTATTCTATAGCCCTTAGAACAAAGAAAAAGAAAAGATAAAAAGTCCTAAACTCCCAAGATTAATCTCGCTGAATTTATTGCTTCCAACCAATAAGCTCTCAAAAAAAAAGCTCATTAATTTTATTGAAAATTATTAATTTTCAGTCTGGCTTTTTCTTCCGTTACTGTCTCTTTTTTATTCATTTTAGATTTTATCAGGTTTATTTTAAAATCCTCACAATGCCAACAATTCCTAAAACTTTGCCTTCTGGATTCCTAATGAGACTTAATCTGGTACTTATCTTCTCAAGTTTATTTCGAACCTTTATTGTTTCTTCAATATTCAGAGTTTTTCCTGTTTTCATTACTTTCTTAAGATTCTTCATAATCTGCTCGCCGGCTTTTTTAGGGAATACTTCCATTACAGATTTACCGATAATCTCTGCTCTTTTCTTCCCTACACTATCCATCATTGTTTTATTTATAGAGAGATATTTATAATTTTTATCAACAATAAACAATGCATCAGGCAATGATTCAATAAGAGCCCTATCTTTTCCTTCTTCTGTTTTTTCATTAGTTAAATCCCTTACTGTCGCCTGAAGATAAGTTTTATCTCCTTCTTTAACTCTACTTAAAAGGACTGTTGCTGGAAAATCTTCGCCAGTTAATCTTCTATGAGTCCACTCAAAAAAGTTCTTTCCTTCCTTAATTGCAGTTTCAATCATTTTTTTAGCTTTTATCGAAGAAAGTTGTCCGTCAGACTGTTTTTCAGGAGAAAATTCCCAAGGAGCACGAGAAGTAAAATCTTTTTCATCCTTAGCAATAAACATTCCAATAGCCGCAGGATTTCCAGAAGTGAATTTCCAAGTTGGTGGCTCTAAAGTCATAATTGCATCGCTTGAAGTTTCATAAAGAGCCCTATATTTTTCTTCTGCCTCTTCTTTTGCTTTTATTGCTTCTCCTAAACCTAATTCTGCCTTGGTTAATCCTGTTCTTAAAACAGCAAGCTTCAAAGTAGCTAAAATTCTATTAATTGAATTATTCAAGCCTTGAATTTCGGTTATCTCGCTTTTTTCAAGCTGCAAGTCTAATTTTCCCTTGCTGACTTCTTCAACTTCTTCTTCCAGTCTTTTAAGCTGTCTTGAAATTGAACTGGAAATATTAAAAGAAACAATTATAGATATTAATAAAATTAAAATTAAAGAAAAAATATACACCGCACTTAATTCTTTAGACTGCTGAATTATCTGCTCCCTTAAATTTGCAGATGTTTGAGATTCAAGATCTGCCCAATCAGAATAAAGCTGCGCAAGTTCATACTTATAGTTATCATAGTTTTCAGCGACTATTAGGGAGAATGCGGTCTTGGTATCATTTTTCTCAATAGCTGCAAATGCTCTGGTTTCTAAATCTACTAATAATAAATTAACTCTATCGAGTTCAGCAAGGTCTTCTTTTATTCTATCTTTAATTTCTTGAGCTCGCTTGCTTTTTTCCAATAAAGCTGGCGCATCTATTTTTAGGAGATTATCTAATTCTGCTCCAATTTCATCATAATAATCCTTATGAAAGCTAACATCTGCAACTTCTCCTTTTTGCGCATGGAGAAGAGCAGCATGGGCTGCTCCTGTCAATATGGCGTCATATCCAATAACCTGCTGAACCATTAATCCAAGCGGAGCTTCAACATCTCTAAGCTGTTCAGTATTAGAAAGTCTTAAGTTATTCATCTGTGAGCTCAATCCAACCATAAATACTATTAAGAAAAGAATTAAGAAAAATCCTAAGAAAATTCTTTCTCTAAGCGGAATGCTCTTTTCTTCATACATTTTTCCAGCCAACATCCATATAGCTACTCCAATTATTAAGAAAAGAAAAGCAGTATGCAGAGCCATAGCCGAACTAATATTTTCAAAATAAAAATATAAAAAGGGTTTATTAAAAATATATCCAAAAATTGAGCTCAAGCCAGAAATACTGATAATTACTGCAAAAATTTTAAGAATTTTTGTCTTTTTTGTATAAAAAGAAAATAATCCTGCTAAAGATATCAAAACAAAATCAATCATTGTAGCAGTAGAAGGCAGTCCGGGCTTAACCGTTAAAATTGCTCCTGCTGCTTCTTTTATAACCAAATTTTCAATAGCACTGCTTATTCCTAAAAGAGTTGTTACAAGAATATAACCCATAAAGAGAAGCAGAATAATAGAAAAAAATAAGGTTATTCTCTTATTAAAAGCAAAAGAGCCAAAAAGCTGTGAAACACCGAGCAAGATTATTGAACTAATTAAAAAAGCAACAGCTGTTGAAAACTTCATCGTGACAAAACCTGGCAGAATGCTTTTCAGCACAGCAATATCAAAAATCCAGCCCATAATAACTATTATTGCTGCAATAAAAACTATGAGAGTTATCGCGCCTAATGCTTGTTTTTCCAGCCGATTATTTTGCTTCATTTTCCTCTTTTTCTACTTTATTCATTATAAGCGCGACTTTGTTTTTAAATTCTTCTGCTTTCTCTCCAGAGAGAATTCCTTTTCTAACCAAGAACTTAATATACTCCATTATAGAATCATAAGATATTCCATTGCTTTTCATCAAATATTCAAATTCTTTATCTCCAAGAGGACCAATATACTCTCTAAATAAATTTTTAAGCGCTTCATCAACATTGGCACTGTTTGAAAACAGCAGTCTTATTGCTTTCATTTCACGAATTGGCTTCAATGGAACAGTAAAATAAAATATTGTTCCTTTTGACAATTGAGAAACGAGCCAAATCTTGCCATTCTGGCTCTCAACAATTCCCTTAGAAATAGCTAAACCCAAACCAGTTCCTCCGGTTTTATGCTGATACATGTTATCTGCCTGATAAAAGGGCTCAAATAATCTTCTTTGGTCCTTTTCAGAAATACCTACACCATTATCTTTTACTGAAAATAAAATCATACCCTTAAAAAGTTTAGCAGAAATTTCTATCTTGGAATTTTCGGGTGAAAATTTAATAGCATTATTAATTAAATTTCTCAAAACTTGAGAAACTCTATCAGGGTCAACTTCTATTGTGGGGAGCTTTTCTGCCTTAATTTCTATCTTAATATTCTTCTCAGGCATAAAACCCTTCATCTCGTTAACAACATTGTCAATAGTCTTTGCTAAGTCTGCTTTAATAAAATTAAATTTTAATCTTGCTGCTTCAATTCGCGAAATTTCCAAAAAGTCAACTATAATTTTATCCAATCTTTCAGTATTATTCAAAACAATCTGCAGAGATTCTCTCTGCTCTTTATTCAATTTTCCGAAATAATCTCCAAGCACCATCTGCAACTGAGCCTTCATCGGAGTCATAGGCGAGCGAAGTTCATGCGAAGTAATTGAAAGAAATTCTGTTTTTGCCTTATCTATCTGGTTTTTTTCTTTATCAAGATTTTCAAGAGCTTCTGCAGTTTTATTAAATATGTTTCCAAGGAGTTCAATTTCATCTCCACTTTTAATATTAACTCTTGCTTTAAAATCCTGATTTCGCAATTTTTCATTTGCGGCAGTAAGCTCCTCTACGGGTTTGGTAATTCTTCTGGAAATAAAATATCCTACAAACAGAAAAACTATTATAACTAAAATTGTAATAAAAATAGCCACACCGAGAGAAAGGCGTTGTATCGGCAAAATTACCTCAGCCCTATCTATCTTAGCAACAATGCCAAGTCCAATATCAGGAGTATAATGTGTAAATGCAATAACCTCAACGCCTCGATAATCCAATGATTTATCAAAGAATACTGATTTTCCTTGCAGAGCATTTTCCATAGGAATTCCTGTAACTACAGAATAATTTCCTTCGTTTTCATAAAGTCTTGCAAAAGGATGAATGTCATTTCCATTTTTATCCTCAAAGGCAATTAAAACCTCTCCTGTTTCTCTTAAGCCTGCTCTTTGCAAAACAATATCTTCAAGATTATCAAAGTATTCTGTAGTGATGATTACGCCCATTAATTTTCCGTTTTGTTTTATCGGCCCAGAAACAACAATTCTCCAGTCATCTTCTCCAAGCTTAAAAAAATAAGCACCCTCTTTTTGCTTTCCTTTTATAAAAAAATTCTCTGTGCTAAAATCCCTGCCTTGAAGAAGAAGGTCGTCACAAGCAACAGCTTCTCCGCTAAGATTAATAAAGCATACGCATTCAATCTCTTCAATAGAGCTTCTTGAATCTTTAAGCTTTTGAATAATCTTAGCCTCAAATTCACTATTTGAATCTAAGAGATAATTTTCTATATCTACTCTTAGTTGAGTTCTGCTGGTAATCAGCTTTATTCTTTCTATATCTTGATTAATGTAAGTTTCAATATGGCCGGCTCGTGAATCTACGGTGGTTTCAAGATGCGCTTCTATTTCAGAAGTTATAAGACTTACCGAAACTGTATAAAAGATAAATGTTCCAATTATTGCCATGCAAAAACCTAATACTAAAAATGAAAAAGTTATTTTTCTGCTGATTTTTCCTAAGAAAAATCTTTTCAAGCTAAAACTATTTTGTTCAAAATTATCAGTCATACTTCCCTCTTTTTCCTCTGAAATAACATGGAAAACATGTTTTTAAATTCTACGAGGGCAAAAAGTCCAATTAAACGACTACCCAATTAACAGTCCAAATAATTAAACCCCAATCTCCCAAAAATCTATTGAAATTATTAAAATAAGGTAACAAGAGATTGCTAAACAAGTGAAACAATCGAGCAGTTAGATTTGTTTTACCATTTTTACTATTTTTGAATAAAATGAAAAAATAGCTAACTCAAGGGAAAAACGAGTGGAGAAAAACCGTTAGGTTTGTCTTACAACTCAATAACCTTATCAACAAACATTCCAGATTCTTTAATCAGGGCTTCCTGTTCTTTAACTGAAAGAGCATAAAATATTGCCTTAGTTTTGCTTTCCTTAATCTTATTAACGAGCGAAGCAACAAACTTTCCAACAGGTGCTTTGCTCTCGTAAACCAGCAAATTTGTTAATGAATCAAAAATAAGATAATCAAAATTATGCCTTATAAATTTTGAAATAACTAAAGATATTTCAGTTAAAGCCCCTGGCGAAGATACATAATAAACTCCTTCAGATTCTTCAGGAGTACTTTTTATTGTTTTTGAGATAGCATCAATAAAAACAATATTGTCTGTTTTAACTTTATTTTTTTTGAATAATTCAATTAAAGAATCACGAGTCTTATTCAAAGTAACATATGCTATGCTCTTGCCTGCTAACTTTTTGGCTACATCAACAATTTCTTTATTATAATCTGTGCTCGACATAATCAAAAGTATTGTTTGATTTTCAGAAAGTTCTTTTTTTATATCCATTTTTTTAGACTATTAAATTTATTTGAAAAATGGATAATCAGAAATTTAGTAAATTTCTGAGTATAAAAAATCCTGTTAAGCAAATCCGAAGGATTTAGTTGATTTTTTATATCCATGTTTATTTTTCATCAACCTCTTTTTATTATACGTTAAACTCCTGCAATTTAAATTCTTTTCTTATTACTTTTAATAAAACACGGATATCAACAGGTTTTTCCAGAGCGCCTATTGCATTTTTAAAACTTTTAATTTTATCTCTATCAATTTCAAAACCACTCATAAAAAGAACTTTTTGTTTAGGTAACTCTTTAGCAATATCATATCCCTCTTCATCATTGCCCAATCTTATATCTAAAAGAAGTAAATCTGGCTTTTCTTTTTTTGCTTTGGCTATAGCATCTTTAACGTTATAAGCCTGAAATGTCTTAAATCCATTATAGTCTAAAAGTTGCGAAAGAGAAACCGCAGTTTGAACATGATCATCGATAATTCCAATCTTAATATCTGCGGGTTTTTTTGTCATATTATTTTTTATTAACCCCCATTTTAGTTAAAAAATAATCAGTCAGAAAATTATTAATTTTCTGAATATGAAAAATCTTGTACTGCCAAAGCGAAGCTTTTAGTTGATTTTTCATCTTAACCCACTATTTTCTTTACTCTTTTAAGAAGTTCATTTATATCAAATGGCTTTTGTATAAAATCAACAATATTTTTAGATTTCATTAAATCTTCTTTTTCAGCTTCAGAGGTTCTAACAACAGAAAGATAAGCAATCTTAACATTACCCAGTTTAGGAATTACTTCACGAACAGGAGTTCCCGGCATCATAATATCCATTAAGATTAAAGCCGGCTTTTCTCCAGCTTTTATCTTTTTTAAACAATCATCAGCATTAACTGCTGTAACGACATCATATCCTGCCTTAGTTAAAACAGTTTTAACTGTACTTCTTATATCTGCTTCATCATCCACAACCATTATTTTTTTTGCCATCTTAAAATCTTTTATTTCTCATTTTCTGCAGTATTTATCATAAGCAGGATAAAGTATACTCTCTTCAATACCCACCCTTCTTTTAACTGTTGTTATAATCAAGTCAGCCTCCTTTTTAAATTTAGCATTTTTTAATAAATCTGAAAGAATCATATTATTATATTTTTCAAAGAATATCATTGCAACCTTAGATATTGCGGTCATTTCTGTTGAAAACTTTTTTCCTAAATTCTGGGCTTCTTTAAATTTAGACATCTCAAAAGAAGGATACAGCATTCTATCTTCTAAGGCTAAATGCGCAATAAGGAAATCTTTAAGATTATTCAATTCTTCAATTAAATAATTATCTTCTACATCGCCTTTAGCCATCTCATCGCCTATTGCCTTAAAAAAATGCAGAATTTCAACGTGCTGTTGTTTTAGCTGAACAATTAAATCCATGTTATTTTTTATTAAGTTTATTTAAGTGCTTTTTTTACTTCCTTAATTAAATTAGCGGGCATAAATGGTTTTTGCACAAACCCATCAATATCTCTCAAATCAACATCACATTTAGGAATAATGGAAACATATATCATTTTAACTTTATGATTAAGTCTTTCTCTCAAGAGTCTAAGCAAATCATAACCTGAAAGAGTCGGCATCTTTATATCCAATAAGATTGCGTCAGGTCTATTGTCTTTTATGCAGTCAAGAGCGTCTGCGCCATTATCTGCAGTTAAAATCTTATACTTTTCTTTTTCCAGAACTAATTTCATAGTTTCCGTATCATTTATATCATCATCAATTATAAGTATTGTTTTAGCCATGTTCTCCTCTTTGAATAATTTATTATGTTTTTCAAACTTTAAAAATCTTCCTCTGTAAAGAGGAATGAGTTAAACACTTAATGTTTAAACCTTTATAATACTCGAGTATTAATAACATTTATTAATACTTTAACGTTAAATTACATATGGCAACAATCCCAAAAATAGGTTTAGAAATACACGGCTATCTTACTACTAAAGAAAAGCTTTTTTGCAATTGCAAGAACGAGCATAAAAGCAAAGATGCTAAACCTAACACTTTTATTTGCCCAACCTGTACCGGAACTCCTGGCTCAAAACCAATGCTTCCAAATGAAGAAGCTGTTAAAAAACTCATTCAAATCGCTTTAATGCTTAATTGCAAAGTTAATACTATCGAAAATAAGAAACCATTAATCTGGTGGAGAAAACACTATTCTTGGCCAGACCTACCAAAAGGCTATCAAAATACAATTTCAGGAACTTATGCAAATCCTGTTGGAGAAAAAGGCGAGTTTTTAGGCATTAGAATAACTGAAGTTCATCTTGAAGAAGACCCTGCTGCATGGAATCCTGATTCAGGAGAAATTGATTATAATCGAAGCGGCGCCCCTTTAGTCGAAATAGTTACAGAACCTGATTTTACGAATTCAGAACAAGTAGAAAAATGGCTTAAAGAAATGATTCTAACAATGTCTTATATTAAGGCACTTGATTCTGACGCAGGCATAAAAGCAGACGTTAATGTTTCGATTAATAATGGTGAAAGAGTTGAAATAAAAAATATGAACTCTATTGGAGAAATAAAAAAAGCAATAGAACATGAAATTAAACGCCAAGAAAAAGAAAAAGTTGAAGGAAGACAAACTCGCCAATGGAATACTTCAAAACAGCAAACAGTTTTAATGAGAACTAAAGAATCTCATGCGGACTATCGTTTTATCAAAGAGCCAGACCTTCCAATAATAAAATTAACCAATGCAGAAGTAAATGAAATAAAAAAGAAACTTCCAGAATCTCCGATGGTAAAACTTGATAAAATAATAAAAAAGCACAAAATTACTGAATATTACGCTAAAATCCTGGTTAGTAACTTAGAAATAATAGAATTCTTTGAAAAGATTATTGAAAATCCAAAAACTCCGGTTAACCTTGCAGTTCCATGGATTACAATAGAACTTTTAGGAATGCTGAATTATAATAAAAAAACAATGGCTGATGTTAACATCCAACCCGCTCATTTTATTGAGCTTCTAAAATTAGTTGATGAAGGTAAACTTACTGAATTAAAAGCAAAAGATATTCTCAGAAGTTGGAAAGAAAAATCTAGCGAGATTAAGCTTGGAAATATCTCTGCAATTTCAGATAGCTCAGAAATCGACAAAATTGTTGAGTCAGTTTTAGCAGATAAAAATAATCAAAGAGCCATAGAAGATTATAAATCAGGAAATACTCAAACAATAAATTTCTTAATCGGCGCAGTTATGAAAGCCTCTAATAAGAGGGCAGATTTTGCAACGGCGAAACAACTTCTTGAAAAGAAGTTGAGTTAGAGGACTGCTGGATGTTCAGAGACCCGCA
>ERZ1292632.1107-Hain-H43-01um-R2-1107-length-27919-cov-10_pt1 | contig 26223 bp, 29 predicted proteins | sample MGYA00564407_ERZ1292632 | MGnify/ENA primary metagenome ERZ1292632 (study PRJEB36523, sample SAMEA6512637) | groundwater metagenome | collected 2019-01-08 | study: AquaDiva: Metagenomics assemblies of 32 groundwater samples | reverse complement strand
ACGAAAAGAAATAGTGTAATGGGTGGAAAGGAAGCAAAGATCTGTGGTTAATAACGAGTATTAACTTATGATCTATAAAGCTTCCAAAACCCGACTATTTCTCAAAGAACCCTCCGTAACTCTCAAGCTATAGTATACTCTTTTTAAAAATTTTAACAACTTACATATATATAATTTTATGGTGTAATTTTATAAATATGATTTCCGATTGCCTTTTAATTCTTAATTTAGAACATTTTTGTGATAAAATGAGAATATGCCTGAAGATTTTAAAGTTAGAGTGGGGGAATTTGAAGGACCTTTAGAGTTAGTTTTGGATTTGATTGAAAAGAGAAAACTGCATATAAGTGATGTATCTCTTTCCCAAGTAGCCGACGAGTTTATAGAACATATAAAATCTTTTGAAGAATTTCCCATAGCCGATTCGGCTGATTTTATTTTAGTAGCTTCAACTTTGCTTTTGATAAAATCAAAATCTCTTTTACCAAATTTAGCTTTAACGGAAGAAGAGCAGGGGAGTATTGAAGATTTGGAAAACAGACTGGCTATCTATAAAAAATATAAAGAGCTTTCAGCAAATATTGGAAAAATGTTTGGTAATTTTTTATATTTTGCCCAAGAAAAGAAACAAATGAACATTGTTTTTTCTCCGACACCTGATATTTCGTTGTTATCTCTTAAAAATGCTTTGTATGAAGTTCTCCAAAATTTACCTCAAAAAATAGAAAATTTGCCTAAAGTAATGGTAGAAAAAATAATAAGTTTAGAAGAGATGGTAGATAAATTATCGAAAAGAATAGAAAAGAGTTTAAAAACAAGCTTTAAAGATTTCTCCGGGATGGGCAAGGTAGAAAAAGTTAATGTTATAGTAAGCTTTCTGGCTATGTTAGAATTGGTAAAACGAGGATTAGTGAGAGTAAACCAAGACAAGCATTTTGAAGATATCCAGATTGAGAATGAAGGTGTTGGAGTACCTAGTTACTAAAATTATGAATTTGGAGCAAAAAATAGAAGCTGTACTTTTTTATAAAAATGAGCCTTTAGAAATAAAGGAGCTTTCTAAATTACTAGAAAAAGGAAATAATGAAATAAAAGAAGCCTTGCAAAATTTAGCTAAATCTTTGGAAAACAGGGGTGTTTGTTTGGTAATGACAGATTCAGAAGTGAGTTTGGCCACCGCGCCGGAAACTAAAGATTTAATAGAACAAATTGCCAAAGACGAAATGAGTAGAGAAATAGGCAAAGCCGGCTTGGAAACAGTAGCCATTATACTTTATAATGGGCCCATATCCCGAAGAGAAATTGATTATATAAGAGGGGTTAATTCTTCCTATATATTGAGAAATCTATGTATTCGAGGCCTTATTGAAAAAAAACAAAATGCTAAAGACCAAAGAATTTTTCAATATAGGAGTAGTCTTAACCTTTTAACTCATTTGGGCATAAAAACGATTGAAGAATTGCCAGAATTTGATATGTTTAGGAAAAAGATAAACGAATCAATAAATAATATAAACAAGGAAGATGCAGGATAATTTAAAAAATTTTTGGAGTGTGGAAATAAGGACGAAATATTTTATTCACGTCCTTATTTGTCTTTTTGTAGCTTCAGTTTTGGTTTTTGGTTTAATGATTATTGGGAGTAAATCGTTAAACGAGACGGGAAAAGCTGTTGTTATTGAAATCCCGGATGCATTTCAAGGGATAAGTCTAGAGGCTAAAAGTGTTGTAGTTTGGGACGTAGTTAATGATAGGGAATTATTTTCTAAAAATTCCGATATGCCTTTGCCTCTAGCTTCACTTACCAAAGTACTCACCGTCGTCATGGCAAACGAAAAATTAAATGAAAATCAAAAAATACAAATAACAAAAGAGGATTTGGAACCAGAAGGGGATTCTCAATTAGTAGTGGGAGACACTTGGCAAGTAAAAGATTTAAGGGATTTTACCTTAATCACTTCTTCCAATGATGGTGCTTTTGCCCTGGCAGCGGTAATGGAGGCCAAAAACGGCTCCACAGAAGTCCAATTTATAAAAGAAATGAATAACACTGCCTCTAAAATAGGCCTTTCGAATAGTAGATTTTTTAATGAACATGGTCTGGATAGAGAAGCTGACAGGGGTGGCGCCTATGGGTCAGCAAAAGATATGGCAATCCTTTTTGAATACACTCTTAAAAATTATCCGGAAGTTTTGGAGGCTACCCGTTATAAAAATCTAGAGTTTGCCAGTATGGAGAAAAGATATTCCGCCGAAAATACAAATATTCTTGTAGATAAAATTCCGAATTTGATCGCTTCTAAAACTGGATTCACCGATTTAGCCGGAGGTAATTTGGTTATCGCTTTTGATGCTGGTCTTAATCACCCAATTATAATTTCTGTCCTTGGTTCTACCGAGCAAGGTAGGTTTTCCGATGTGCTACAATTGGTGGAAGCAAGTATTAAATATATTAACGGATAATAAGATAATCGTTTTTGTACCATGATTATAGATATTGTGAAAGTGTTTTTGCCGGCAGTGGGAGCATTTATTTTAGGGGTTTTGATAACGCCTATTTTGACCAATTATCTTTATTCACACAAAATGTGGAAAAAAAAGAGCGGCAAGTTGGCGCTGGATGGCACGGAAGCCAAGGTCTTTAACGAACTCCACAAAGAAAAAGACACCAACACTCCGAGAATGGGGGGCATCATTATTTGGTTTAGTTCGACTGTAATTATCACTGGTATTTGGATATTTTCAAAAATTTTCCCGGGAGATATGATTGGCAAATTAGATTTTCTTTCCAGAAATCAGACGTGGATACCTCTGGCTACCCTCATACTCGGCGCTCTGGCCGGACTGGTAGATGATTATTTAGAAATTAAAAGGTCGGAAAACACTGGCGGAAAAAACGGGGGACTTTCTTTAAAAATACGCTTGGCTATTGTTTCGGCTATAGCTCTGGCCTGCGCTTTTTGGTTTTATGTAAAGCTTGACGTGGTAGGAATAGGATTGCCCTTCGGTTTGGGGGAACTCTACCTGGGTCCTTTATTTATAATCCTGTTTCTACTCACATCTCTCTTTATTTATGCCGGAGGGGTAATAGACGGACTTGATGGCTTGTCTGGAGGGGTCTTTACCACCATATTTGCCGCCTACGGGGGCATAGCTTTTTATCAGCAGCAAATTGACTTGGCCGCTTTTTGCGCCACTGTGGCAGGCGCTATTTTGGCTTTCCTTTGGTTCAACATACCACCCGCCAGATTTTATATGACTGAAACCGGTATTATGGGTCTAACTATTACTCTTACTGTCGTGGCTTTTATGACCGATAGATTAGGAGAGGGTTATGGTTTTTTAGTTTTACCCATCATTGCTCTACCTTTAGTTATTACCGTTCTTTCAAATCTAATTCAAGTTTTCTCCAAGAAATTCAGGGGTAAAAAAGTATTTTTAGTTGCTCCTTTACATCATCATTTTGAAGCTATTGGTTGGCCCGCTTATAAAGTCACTATGCGCTACTGGATTTTTTCTCTCATCTGCGCCATTTTAGGTATTACCTTGGCCCTGGTTGGGTAAAAGAATTTTCTGTGTGTTAAAATGTTTTTATGACTGCAAAGATAGGTAAAATAAGCAAACCATTTTTAATATGGACTATTGTGTTAATAGTGGCTGGATTTTTTATTTTTTGTTCCGCTTCACTTGGAGTATTAGCCAGAGATGGGGTTAAATTTTCAAACGTCGCCTTTAACCAAATCTTTTATGGATTATTTTTAGGCTCTATTGCCTGTCTTATTTTTGCCAGAGTTGATTATCATATTTGGAAAAAATATTCTTTTGTTTTTTTTATCGGTTCAATCTTACTTACTCTCTTAGTTTTTGCACCAGGCATCGGAATGGAACATGGGGGTGCCAAACGCTGGCTTAATCTGGGGTTCATAACCTTCCAGCCTGCAGAACTTTTAAAAATAGCTTTCATTATTTATTTTGCCGCCTGGTTATCAAGACTTAAGAGCAAAGTAGCTACTTTTTCGTGGGGTCTTCTGCCATTTTTAATATTTATAGGAGTGCTAGGAGCCATACTTTTGGCTCAACCAGATACCGATACATTTGCTGTCATTGTTTTTGCCGCCCTCTCAATGTACATAGCTTCCGGAGCTAAATGGCGACATGTTTTAGCAATATTGATTGCTGGTGTAGCAGTTTTGGCCGTTCTAGCATTTACCAGGCCTTATATAATGCAGAGAATCAAAGTAATGCTCAACCCAGCTGCTAACAACCAAACTAGCGGCTACCAACTTAACCAATCACTCATTGCTGTAGGTTCGGGACAAGTGTGGGGCAGAGGATTTGGACAAAGTATTCAAAAATTTCATTATTTACCTGAACCAATTGGTGATTCCGTATTTGCTGTGGCTGCAGAAGAATTTGGTTTTGTCGGAGCATTTATTATTGTTATTATTTTTACCGCATTTGGTCTGGAAGGCTTAAAAATATCGTCAAAATCATCTGATGACTTTGGTAGACTAATGTCCTTAGGAATTGTTATACTAATAGTGTCCCAGGCATTTCTAAATATAGGCGGCATGATAGGGGTCCTGCCTTTGACTGGGATTCCTCTACCTTTTGTCAGTCATGGCGGTACAGCGTTATTCATTACCCTAATTGAAGCTGGAATTATTATGAATATATCAAGATCTGCAAAGAAATGAAAATTATATTTACAGGCGGAGGTACCGGTGGGCATTTTTATCCTATTATAGCCATTGCCGAATCTATCCAAAAAATTGTTAAGGAGAAAAAGCTAATCTCTCCTGAAATGTATTTTTTTGCTCCCACTCCTTATAACCAAGGACTTCTTTATGACCACAATATCCAATACAAAAAAGTTATTGCCGGTAAAATGCGCAGGTATTTTTCTATAATGAATTTTTTTGATTTGTTTAAAACAGCTTGGGGAGTATTAGGGGCTTTTTTGGATGTTTTTGATATTTATCCCGATGTGGTATTTAGTAAAGGTGGTTATGGTAGTTTTCCAACAGTTATGGCTGCTCGTCTTTTGCGTATCCCCGTATTCATGCACGAATCAGACTCTGCTCCGGGTAGAGCCAATAAGTGGACCGGGAAATTTGCCTTTCGCACTGCTGTTTCTTACAAAGAAGCGGCAGAGTATTTCCCAAGTGAAAAAGTGGCTTATACTGGTCAGCCGGTTTTAGAAGAAAGACTCACTCCCATAACAAACGGTGCCGGAGAATTTTTTGATTTTGACGAAACTGTACCTACCATTTTTGTGATGGGCGGCTCTCAAGGAGCAGAAATTATAAATAATGTTATTTTAGATATTCTACCGGATTTAGTTAGAGATTTTCAGGTTATACACCAAACTGGTCAGGCAAATATCGAAGTAATGAAAGAATCTGATGCGGCTATCCTTTTAGAAAATCCAAATAAAAAAAGGTATAAACCTTTTGGATATTTAAACGGTCTTGAAATAAGAATGGCCGCTGGAGCAGCATCTTTAGTTATCAGTAGAGCCGGCTCAACGATATTTGAGGTGGCATCTTGGCAAAAACCTTCAATCATTATTCCCATAACCGATTCAAACGAAAATCATCAAATAAAAAATGCTTTTGCTTACGCTAAAGCCGGAGCTTGTTCGGTCATTCAAGAAGAGAATTTGAAACCTCATATACTTTTAGCAGAGATACGAAGGATTATAGAAAACAAAGAAATAAGCGACAAAATGAAAGAGGGGGCCAAAAACTTCTTCAAACCCGACGCTGCTGACACCATCGCCCACGAGTTGCTTTCCATAGTACTTTCACACGAAAAATTAGAGTAAAAGAGGATTGGGGGGCAAATAGCTCAATTTTTGCTATAATTGGGCTATGATAGAAAACAAAAAAGTAGTGGTTAGGTATCCGCCAAGCCCAACAGGGTTATTTCATATAGGTAACGCCAGAACTTTTCTTTTTAATTATCTTTTTGCCAAACAAAATAATGGGCAAATTGTTTTTAGGTTAGAAGATACTGACAAAGAAAGGTCCAAAGAAGAATATGCTCAGGATATTATAGAAAATTTAAAATGGCTTGGCATCGAGCCTGATTTTTCTACGATGGTCAGACAATCAGAAAGAAGTGGGGTTTACAAAAAATATTTAGAAAAATTAATAGAAGAAGGCAAAGCTTATTTTGCAGAAGAACGAAAAGAAGGAGGCCCTCAGCCTTCGTCAGGGGCTACGGCGGGCAAAAAAGGGCAAGTTATAAGATTCAAAAATCCAAACAAAAAGATAAAATTTGATGATTTAATAAGAGGCAATATAGAATTTGATACCACCGAACTTAAAGATTTTGTCATAGCCAAGAGTTTAGAAGAGCCGGTTTATCATCTGGCAGTAGTAGTGGATGATTTTGAAATGGGGGTAACTCATATTATCAGAGGTGATGATGGGATTTCAAACACACCAAGACAAATTTTAATTCAAGAAGCCATTGGCGCACCTCGACCCATTTATGCGCATTTACCACTCATGCTGGCAGAGGACAAAACTAAACTTTCCAAGAGAAAACATGGCGAAAAAGTTTCCGTTTCTTATTACCGAAATATTGGCTACCTACCAGAGGTTATGATTAACTTTTTAGTCATGATTGGCTGGAATCCGGGAACAGATCAAGAGATTTTTAGTATGAGGGAGTTAATCGAAAAATTTGACATAAGAAAGGTGCAGAAAAAAGGCGGTATATTTAATATAGAAAAATTGGATTGGATAAACCGCGAGTACGTACTCCACACAACCCGTGAGGTACAAGTTGAAAATTTAAAGACACAAGTCGAAAAAACAAAATTTAAAGGTAATAAAAAATGGCAGGATGCCGAATTCGTAGAAAAGTTTTTGAAAATTATTTTAGATAGAATTCACCGATGGGAAGAGATAAGTGAGATTTTGGAGACAGGGGAGTATGATTATTTGTTTGAAAAACCAGTATTAGATAAGGAAAAAATTATTTGGAAAAAACAAACACTGGAAAAAGCTAAGGAAAGTTTGGAAAAGGTTTTAGAAATATTGGACAATAAAGAAAAAATAATGAACTTAGCAGAAAAAGAGGGGAAGGGAGAAACTTTATGGCCTCTTCGTTATGCTCTGTCAGGTAGAGAAAAGTCACCCGATCCTTTTTCTTTAATTGAAATCCTGGGGGTTCAGGAAAGTAAAGAAAGAGTTGACAAAGCTATAGAAGTGTTGAATAAAAATTAAAATGTTATCTAAAAAAGTAATTACAACCATATTTGTAATATTTTTGACGCTTAATATAACAAGTGTATCTTTTGCCCAATCAGTAGATGAGATAAAAAGTAAAATAGAAACCCAAAATAGCAAAATCAAACAATTAGAAGAGGAAATAAAAGTTTATGAAAAACAGATAGAGGTGGTAGGTAACGAAGCTAAAACATTACAAAGCGCAGTTAAAACGCTTGATATAAATCAAAAAAAAATCGGTACCGAGATAAAAAAGACAGAAACCAATATACAAAAAACTAATTTAACTATCGAAGATCTTAGTGACGAAATAAAAAATATAGAAGGAAAAATCACTGCTAATTCAGAAGCTATATCAAAGATATTGAATGATATGCGAGAACAAGACGAGGAATCGCTCATAGAGAGCTTTTTGACTAATAAAAGCATATCTCAAGTCTTGGATAGGTATGAATCTATTAGCCAGTTCCAACAAAAAGTTAGAGAAAAATCAAAAGAACTTGAAATTTATAAAAACGAGTTAGCCGATAAAAAAGCGGCTACTGAGGGAGAGAAGAAAAAGCTCGTCTCTTTAAAAGGCGAACTTGGGGATCAAAATAAAATACTTGTTATAAATAAAAAGGAAAAAAACAACCTTTTAGTGACCACTAAAAACAAAGAAGCAAATTACAAAAAAAGTTTGGAAGAAAAAATCGCTCTTAAAAATGCGTTTGAAAAAGAACTTCTGGATTTTGAATCACAATTAAAATTTGCTATTGACCCAAATAGCTTTCCTTCAGCTCAAAAAGGAATTCTTTCATGGCCTCTTGATAAAATCAAAATTACCCAATATTTTGGGAAAACAGCTTTTGCTCAAGGTGGAGCATATAACGGCCAAAACCATAATGGTATAGATTTCGGAACGCCAGTAGGAACACCAGTAAAATCAGCTGACAGCGGAACTGTTGTTGGTACTGGTAATACTGATTTAGTTTGTTCTGGCGCTTCTTACGGTAAATGGGTATTGATACAACACAAAAATGGGCTTTCCACTTTATACGCCCATCTTTCTTTAATAAATGTAAGTAGTGGACAAGAAGTAAAAAGGGGTGAGGCAATAGGTTATTCTGGCAATACCGGTTATTCAACTGGTCCACACCTCCATCTTACAGTCTACGCGACTCAAGGAGTTAGGATTTTAGAGAAAAAAAGCCTCGTATGTAACGGCAATTACACAATGCCTATTGCTGACTTGAGGGCTTATTTAGATCCTATGCTATACTTTTAGTAAATAATTAATTTTTTAATTCTCAAAAAAATGATTCAATCTCTCAACTTCAAAAAAAATAGTGGCGGTAGGGGATTTATAAAAATTACAATTATAATAGTTGGAGCTTTAGTTGTCCTCAAATACGTCTATAATGTGGATATCATCGGCTTTTTAACCCAAGGCAGGTCTAAAGAGCTCCTAGACCAGCTTTACAGCTTAGGAGCCAAGGGTTGGGAAAAATATAGCGATGTGATAATTAAGGTTTGGAATTACTCTCTTGGTTTTATAAAAAATCTTATTGCCAAAGTAAAATAAACTTGGCCTGCGTAGGTGGGGAATAAATATTTTTTAAATTCTTTGATCTAAAAAATTTAATAATAATAGGGAAGGGTATGTTTTGTGATAGAGCGAAGCAGTTGTTGCAAAACATACCGATCTTTTGAGTGGCTATAAGATAGCTACTCAAAAGATATATTGTGCGACGTTCATAGTATCCCATTCCCCAGAGAGAACTCTTGGAGTGTTTTGATTTTGACACAAGAAAAACGGCTCCCCTATTTAATGGGAGCCGTTTTTCTTTTTTATTTCAACAAGCGAGAATTAAAATAAAAATGAATTTTTATTTTATCCGAGTGCCGTTGAAACAGGGGGTATCCCCTATTTATTCTCTATTTATTCATTGCCAATTCTCTATAATTAGAGTAAGCGATGGTTCTTCCCCAACATTTGGAGGAGGAACTCCAAGGTTTGACCCCATACTTTTCAAAGAGATGTCTAGCATAAGCGGTGTTCCCTTCTATGGTAAGGATGTCGTAACCGAGTTTTTCAGAATTTTCATTATGGAAGTATTCGTTAATCTGCATTACTCCCCTGTCCAAATCATTTTTTTCTCCACGAAGTACTTCTCCGCTTTTATTGTGCTGACGGAATTGAGATTCACATTTAGCGATCTCAATCATTACGGGTATATCGGAAAAATAATTTCTAACATACTCCTCTACCGTTATACTCCTCTCAATAGAAACTTTTTTGTTTTCATTTGGAAGAGTTTGTTTAACTTCTATAACTTCAGGTGCAATTGAAGGTACAAATGATGCCCCGCCAAGACCTGTAATATTTGAAGCTATCATCATAAACCCTAAAGCAGTGGTCTGGAAAATAAGCCTATTGTTTAATTTTAATCCACTTACTATCTCCTTCCCTTTCGAGAGTAGAAACAAATATGATTTGTTCCTGCCAGAAATAGTTAGTGGGAGTTTGTGATGAAAGAATCAGAAGCGCGAACCTAGATTTTTGCCCTGCTTTAACACCACAAGACCCTAAAAACATAAAATCCAGCGTTTTACTGGATTGCCAATAGTATAGCGTACTTGACAAAAAATGTCAAGGGCTATATAATATTCACAGGTTTTCATTCCGACAGCTACTCCGATGTCACATCGGGGAGGAAAGTCCGAACACTTATCCATTTAATTGGAAAAAGTAGCGGGTAACACCCGTCGTTCGTGAGAATAGAGGTGCGAACAGAGACGTCAAAGCCGAAAGGCAGAGAGTTCCCTAGTGGAATAACTCAATGGTAACATTGAGGTGCAACGGTTAAATCCTTACTTAAGTGCAAGGCCGTACTTCCCTACTTTTAGGGATTTGTGCCGCTTGATCCATCTGGCAACAGATGAGACAGATAAATTGCTGTTAGAAACAGAATTCGGCTTATGAGAGTGAAAACCTAAAATATGCAAAAACTGCCCGCAATGGCAGTTTTTGCTTGCATTTTTTTATGATGTATGATATAATTGCAAGCAGGAAGTTCCCTGACAACTTCAGGAAAGGACAAAGGAAGAAATGGAAACGTTCATGCAAGTAGTCTGGGGTCTGGTAATAACGCTAGCCCTGGGCGTCGTCCCAATCGTCATTCTCGTACTACCCATCTTCTTAAGGTGGTTGGCCGAGGAAAACAAGCAGACTGGAAAGAAAGAGGTTCTCTTTGCCACGGTCCAAGAAGGTCAAGCCCGGCCGATTGAGTGGAACAGGAGATTCCACGGATTCATAATGAGTTATGCTGGGTATTGCTTTGCAGGAGAACTCCCCGACTCTGGACTGGACAGGAATCAGGCCGAGTATTGGGAAGTAGTGCCTGACGACAGACCACCTAGGCGGTACAGCCTGCTGGCCAAGATGTTCAACTTACCCGCTTACAGTGGTCTCCATTTCATGGGGCCCCCGTTTATCGCCCAAATCCCTCGAAGCCGCTTTACGTGGGTGGAATGGGATTTCATCAGGCAGAACGGGAGCCCCACAACCGAAAAAGGACCAATCCCTCATGAGGAATTAATTGGCCACATCCTCGTTCAGGGTGACGTGTATTACATCCAAGTATTCGCAGCAGAAACGAGAGAGGGTGTGCCTGTTGATGTGAAATGTTTGTTCACTATTAACATCAACAATCCTTACAAGGCAGGATACCGGGTACAGGACTGGCTTGAGATAGTGACTAATCAGGCTGAGGCGGACATCAGGACCTTTGTGGGCACTGAGAAGGTTTTGGACATGCTCACTGTAACGGCCGGCAACCAGGAAGGAGTTGTGGCTGTAACTATTTCAGACCGATCGAGGGCGGAGCTAGAAAGTATACTCGCTACCGGCATGGCAAGATACAGAAGGGATTATGGGGTAAACGTAAGTCTGCCCCAGATTCAGTCCGTTGAGCCGGCTGGACCAAATGCAGACCGGTATCGTGTGTTGATTACCCAGCAGTTCGAGAGTGAGATGGGCGCATTGGCTACAAGAACCGCGGCTGACGCGAAAGCCTATGAAATCAGAGCAATTGCAGCGGCGGAAAAGGATGCGGCGGTGGAAGTCTTGGGGACCGTCTCCGAACTCAAGGGTGGAGCAAAACTCTTCCGGGCACAACAAATCGGAAGATTGCAACAACTACGAGTTTTGGTAGAGGGTGGTGGTAACAGGCCTGGGGTTACAATTCCAACCGATTCGGAGTAAACCGACTTCCTTTCCAAGAGTTGTCTAGAGGCCAGGGTGCGCGTCACTCTGGCCTTGCTTTTTTATATTGAATATGCTATAATGGTGGTAGAGGAGATTCTTTCATGTGGTATGCCTTAGGAGTTTTGTTTGGATTAGGTATTTTGGTAGCACTGATAGTTGGGGTGGTTAAGGGGGCATCCCCTTCTACACCAGCAACTCCGGCACCGACCGGAGGAGGTACTCCAACACCAGCAACAGCTGGAACCGGAGGAACTTCCTGGAAGAAGAAGTTGTTAGGGTGGGGATTGGTTGCACTGGGCATCGTCTTGGTGCTATGGGCCAGTTCGGCACTCTGGACAAAGTTGGCATCCCGACCTAGTGGAGGCAATGGCGCAAATCGGATGACAGCAGGAATTAACCAGTCTGGCGTCCCGTTAGACGCCGCTGCGTTTGCCATTAGTCAGTGTGAATCTGGAGGACGGCAATTTGAGACAGATGACAAAACCCCTCTCAAGAACAGAGAAGGGTCATCTGCTTCAGGTAAGTACCAGTTCATTGAGGCCCACCGTAAGGGAGCAAAAGATCTTGGGTTTAATCTTGATACTGAGGAGGGTCAAGATGGATACGCAAGGTACCGCCTCTTACGATTCGGACTGAAAGACTGGCAAGCCGACCCCCGAAGCAAAACGTGCATCGAGGAGAAACTCACCAGTATGGGTTTCAGGGGGGGATTTGATCTTTCTGTGGTATCGTCGCTGTCAGCACCTATGGAGTTCGTTGTTACTGCGTCGGCAGGAGAATGGAGCAAACCTCTTTTCTTCTCTCGCGGCCTTATATTCGAGACCGACTGGGTTTCCAGTAAAAAGGAGAAACACCAGATCGAGTACACCTCGGATGAAGGCGTTGTGACTGTGGAAGAATTTCCACAAAACAAGATCGTGGTGGTATCCAGCGTTGTCCGAAAGATCCGGGTTAAATCACTAGAAGAAAAGCCGGTGGCTCTCAGGATCACTCTGAGGCCCAAGGCATGAGGGGGGGGCGCACGCTCCCCCATTTCGTTGTCTTATTAAAGATTTTGAGGATAAAAATTAACTAACAGAAAAATAAACCTCCGCAATCAATGCCAAAAGTATCTAAAACCAAATTCAAAATACCATAAACAGAAAACATTATAAAAAGCCCGATGATTCCGTATTTAACATTATTTTTGCTTACTTCATCCTTACTATCCGATTTCCAAATCATTTCTGCTATACCATAAAATAAAAAGGCGGTAGCCACAGTAAAGCCAAGAACAATGAGAGGATTCAAAATAAGATTTGCTATCTTACCCAAAAGATCCGTTACAGCTGTTATTGTTGCCGCAAGCATATTTATATAATACCAAACAAACAAAAATTGCGGAAGTATTTATCCCCCGCAATTTTTGTTATGAACAAGTTAAATTATTTTCTATTGTCCTGTAACCTTAGGAATACCAACGGTAGGAGCAGGGGTGTTTCCTTCAACTCCAAATACATCACCAACGAATTTTACAAGGCCCCAAACAGTAGCCATTACAAAGAGCGCGATAATACCCCAAAGCATTGTCTTTTTTGCTTTTTCTTTATCTTGTTCTGCACCAAATATGTATTTGACCAAACCATAGAAGAAACCAAGCAAAGCCAAAGCAAACATAATCGGAATGATTTTATTTACTATAGTTCCTGATTGGGTTACTATCGTGTCTAATTTAGTCAAACTTTGAGCAAAAGAGACGAGGGGAATAGCCAAAGCTCCAACAATTAACGCTAATTTTTTCATATTTATAATATTACTTTCTTGCCTTGCCGAAGCTTCAGCGAAGGCGGGTTATTAATAATTGATTAAAACAAACGACCATTTTTAACTTATTTTATAATACGACTTTTTTAATGCAAACTCAACAAGTAATCCACAGTTATCTATTTTAAGGTAGGAATAGTTCCAGTGGTACCTTCACCAACAAGTAATTCAGTTTGTAAAAGTTTTACCAATCCCCAGACTGAAGTCATAACAAATAAGGCAATAATCCCCCAAACCATAATATTTTTACCTTCTTCTTTTTCCTTACCACCAGCAGACCAAATATATTTGGCCATACCCCAAAAGAAAAACAATAATCCCAAGGTAAATACCAAAGGAATGAGTATAGTCGTTACCAAACTTTTAAGACTCGTTAAAAATTTAGTAGTTACGCTCAGCTGGGCTGAGGCAAAAATTGGTAATGTAATCAATACGAGAGTAAAATAAAATTTTTTTAACATAAATTTTTAATTATTAATACTTGGTTTATCTATGTTTTCAATAGGTGGTATATCTAATTCAACCTGTATAAAACTAATTATACCCCAGATAGAAAAAGCTACAAATAAACCAACTAAACCCCAAACCATCACTTGCTTACCTTCTTCAGCTGCTTTTTCGCCTCCCGCTCCTGTCCTTATATATTTTGCCACACCCCAGAAAAAATAAAGCATGCACAGAGCAAAAGCCAGTGGTATTAATATATTTTTTACTATCCCAAACGCGGCATCAATAATATCAGTAACACCGGCGGCAGAGACGAACAATGGAATTAATAATAATATTAGAATAAATTTTTTCATGTTCTATTGAATCTAATTTGTGGTATAAAAGGTTTCTCCGACCCATAGTCAAATCCAAATTCGGTCTGCAGGAAAGATATAATTCCCCAAATAGTTACTAAAACAAACATACCTATAACACCCCAAATGAGAAGATTCTTGCTGTCTTTAATTTCTTTTTCGTTACCAGCCGATCTTATAAATCTAGCTACTCCCCAAACAAACACCAAAAAAGCTACTGCACCTAAAAACGGAATTATACTAAGCCCTATACTTATAAAAAGTCCTATGATTTGTGTTAAATTTTCTGGTGCTGCAACTTGTGCCATTTTGTTTTTGTTCTAATTTATGGTCCTTTTAATTGATCAATTGTAACTCCTATGGCTTTTGAAATTACCCAAGCGCCCAGAAGTATAGCAGCGCCTATAACAGCCCAAAGCAAAGCATCATGAGCTTTTTTGATCTGGCCAGGATCACCCCTAGCAGTTACGTAAAGAAAACCGGCATACATTATCATCATTACCGCTACCACCCCACCTATGGGCATCAAAATTTCATTGACTATGGTTTCTATAAGACCCTTAATTGTATCTTGTTTGAATGGATTTGCGATTACTATATTCGTTGCTGTATTCCCAGTATTGCCAGTTGATGTTCTATCGCCAGTATTGCCAGTTGAAGCTTGAGCACTTACAAATAAAGGAATCACAAAAATCATTATCATAGTCCCCAAAATAAGATGTTTTAAAATATTTTTTTTGTTCTTCAACATAAAATTAATTAATTTTTATTAGTTCCTTCTACAGGTACTGCTTCTTTAAATTCCGGCCTTAAAAGATTATTTGTTATGGTATTAACAATGATCCAGGCCGAAAGAATCACCACAAACCCTATAAAAACTTTGTTGATCATAGCTTTAGCTTCTGATTTCTGGTCGGAAATACCAGTAGTCATATACTTAAACCCTGCCCAAGCAAAAACTCCCGCCGCTACTGGCACCGAAATCAGTATAATCCAGTTTATTATGTTATTCACAAGTTTTAGAAGATCTTGATAACCACAGTTATTGATACACGGAACAAAAGAGCTTCCTTGAGTTTGAGCAAAAGATATAATAGGAACTACCATGAACATAACCAAAATAATTCCTCCTGAAATAACAACTTTTTGATCGTCTATAAATTTTGAAAACTTGGTTAGCATTGAAATTTAATTTCTAACGAGATAACAACAAATCCGAAAGTTCTTTGTCGGTTCTAGATATTGCTTCGCTTGTTCTAGCTTTACCACTTGTAATTGATTCTATCATGTTTTTAAACACGACATTTGTCTCTGCTGGTGATGGATCAAGCCATGCCTTAGCTCTAATGGCACTGTCATAAAAAACGCTTTCGTAAGCATCTACTGGTATTTGATTCAAAAGGTCACGCCTCGCTGGAGGAAGTTTTAAAATTTTATTAAAAGCTTTGGCGCCATCCATCCCAGAAAGTATGGAGCTAACAGCAAAAGCAGCATTTGGATTCTTTGATGATTTGGCGATGGCAAGAGCATTGAAACGAGCAAAGGACACATTTACTCCCCCTTCGCGAGAAGTGGGTACTGTTGCTACATCAAAATTCAAGTTTGGATTTTTCAGTTGCAAACTTAATATTTCACTGGCAAAACCAAAATATAAGGCCAAGTCACCCCCTAAAAAATAGCTGGTAGAATCTGGTAATGATCGATTCCAAGAATAGGCCGGTTTAGCAGGGTTAGCAAATTCAGTATAAAAATTAACGGCAGCTTCTGCTGGAGTAGTTGGTTTTTTGAAGGAATCAGCGAAAACGCTTTGCACTTTTTCACCACTCCACACGGTAACTGGAGTACCGGCTTGCATAGCTAAATTCAAAACTATTTCTTTAGCATAAGACACATTGGCAAATTCCCCAAAAGCTACCGCGCTTCTTAAAATATTCAAAGCTCCATCTTTCTTGGATATAACGTTAGCTAGATTATAGAATTCATCCCAGTATTTTGGAGGTTGGGTGAGTTTAGTCTCTGTAAAAATTGACCTATTCCAATACATTACTAAAGGATCAATTGACACCGGCAAAGCCAATATTCCTTCTGGAGCCATATAAATCTCAGCTCCTTCTATAAAAGAATCCATAAATTGCCTGGCGGTAAAAACGTTATAGGGTATGACAAAAATTTTATTGCGATGCCTTAATATTTTTTCATTCGGCAACATGAACAAATCCGGACCGTCACCAGAGGCCAGTGCTTCTATAAAATTAGCGTCGAAATTCTCTTCAGATTTTTCAACGTATTGAACGTTGTATATCTTACTTTGGTAAAGAGAGGTTTCTTTAATAATATTGCTAAACTCGGTTTGAGGTATAGTACCCCAAACAATTATAGTAGCCGCATCTTTAGAACCACTCTTATAAGCCGAAAAAACAACAACTCCCCCAATCAAAAACAACCCGAACAACCCAGTCAAAATCATTTGAAATTTTGTCATACTTATATTATACAGAAAACAAAAAACCTATGCACCATTAAAAGGTGAATTGTGGAGAAAAGTATATTTTTACACAAATATTACAAACAAATAAAGGAAGCAATGGAGTCGCCGGGATGAAGCTTCATAATACGAACACCTTGAGTAGAACGACCAAGAGATGGAATTTCAGAAAGACCTAAACGGATAACTTGGCTTTTCTTGGACATAGCCACCGCCTCTTCTTCCTCACCAGTCACCACTGCAGAAGCTATAATTTCGCCAGTTTTAGCTGTAACGTTGCTGGTTTTGATGCCAGAACCGCCTCGTTTTTGAATTTTATATTCTTTTATTGATGTCTTTTTACCATATCCGTTGGCTCCCATAGTCAAAAGAGTAGCGGTTTTCTCTACTTCTTTTGGAACAGGATGAGCACCAATCACTTTATCCCCTTTTCTAAGTTTTATAGTCCTAACACCTCCAGCAGTACGGCCCATTTCACGAACATCATTTTCTTTAAATCTGATTGATTGACCCTTAGTGGTTACTACCATGCAAGAATCGCCCTTGGTCACAGCAGAAACCGAAACCAATCTATCCCCTTCTGAAAGTTTTATGGCAATAATACCACTGGCCCGCACATCATGAAAACTGGCAGCTGAAACTTTTTTACCGGTGCCATCTTCGGTTACCATCAGTAAGGAAAGGTCGGGGAGACTTTTGGGCATAGGCAAAATGGAGGTTACCTTCTCCCCTTCCGAGAGAGAAATAAAGTTCATGATTGATTTTCCTCTAGTGGCCCGCTTACCCTCCGGCAGTTCATACATTTTTATTTGGTAGGCTTTACCCCGGTCAGTGAAGAAAAGTAAATCGGAATGAGTGCTGGCTGTTAAGAAATTAATAACAAAATCTTCTTCTTTAGTATCCAAGTCAACCACTCCTACACCACCGCGTTTTTGCTTTCTGTATTCGTCTGGGTGAGTACGTTTTACATAACCACCAGCGGTCAAAATGAGTGTATTTTCCTCATCAGCAATCAAATCTTCCATCGATAACACTTTGACACCTCCTTTGATTACTTTCGTTCTTCTATTATCTCCATATTTTTCTGAAATATCGGAAAGTTCTTTCTTTATTATGGAAAGGATTTTCTTTGGATTAGCTAAAATATTTTTGAGTTCTTCAATGAGTTTTTGAATTTCATAAAGTTCGTCTTCTATTTTCTGTCTTTCAAGACCGGCTAATTTTTGTAGACGCATTTCTAGAATTGCATTGGCCTGCAGTTCAGAGAATTTAAATTCTTTCATTAAATTAGCCCTGGCTGTTTCTACATCTTTAGATTTCTTTATCAGCTTTATGATTTCATCAATATGATCAAGTGCTTTTTTAAGACCAATTAAAATGTGTTCCCGTGCCGATGCTTCTTTCAAATCAAATTCAGTCCTTCTTCTTACTATAATTTGTCTATGTTTTACAAATTCTTCTAGAATACCTTTGAGGGAAATGGTTTGCGGTACCCCGCCAACCAAGGCAACTAAGTTTAAATGAAAAGTATCCTCCAATTGAGTGTGTTTGTATAAGAAATTCAAAACCTTTTGGGGATAACTACCGTTCTTTAAGTCTATCACCACCCTTATGTCTTTGGTGGATTCATCACGAATACTTTTTATGCCATCAATTTTTTTATCTCTCACCAAGTCAGCTATTTTGATTATCAAGTCAGCTTTATTAACTCTGTAAGGAATAGAGGTAATGATGATTTGAGAATTATTTTTATCTTCTACAATCTCAGCTACACCACGAGCCACTATGCCTCCCCGGCCAGTGGCGTAGGCGTGATGGATGTCTTTAGCATTAAAAATAATGCCACCAAGTGGAAAATCTGGACCTTGTACAAACTGTAAAAGGTCTTCGGTGGTTGCATCCTTGTTATCTATCAGATAAGCGGTAGCATCTACCACTTCACGAAGATTATGCGGCGGAATATTAGTGGCCATACCAACCGCGATACCAAGAGTACCATTAAGCAAAAGTTGAGGAGCGGCAGCGGGCAAAATAGATGGTTCTTTTTTGGTCGCATCATAGTTTGGCACCCAGTCAACAGTTTCTTTATTTATATCGTGCAAGAGTTCGGAAGCAACTTTGCTCATTTTGGCTTCGGTGTAACGCATAGCGGCCGCACTATCTCCGTCTACTGAACCAAAGTTACCTTGTCCGATCACCAGAGGATACCGCATACTAAAATCTTGGGCCATTTTAACCATTGCTTCATAGGCGGCAGCATCACCGTGAGGGTGATAATTACCTAAAACCTCTCCTACTACTGCTGCTGATTTTCTGGTTTTGGCCGATGCTGAAAGTCCCATAGTGTGCATAGCATAAAGAATGCGACGATGCACTGGTTTTAGGCCATCACGAACATCAGGTAAAGCTCTATCAGTAATAACTGACATGGCGTAATCAATGAAGGACTTTTTCATTTCACTCACAATAGAGCGCGAAATAACACCCGTGTGGGCGTTTATATTTTCTTCGTTATTTAGTTGATTATCTTCCTCTTTTTTAACCATTTACACAGTTAATTATAGCAAAATCAGGCTTAAACTTCAAGGGTTTTATCCACTTTTTAACTTTCTATGTTTTTAAACTTTTACTTGCGTTCATATACCTCAATACCGGTAATAAACGGCACAAAAACGTTTGACATTGAATCTTTAAATTCTTGGTATTTTTTACCTATTTCATCAAAAGCAGTGCCGAACGTTTCTTTAGTATTTTGAACCGGAGAAGGAGCCAAATCTGCAGAAATAACATTGGCCACTTGGTTTTTAGACATTGCGTTTTTATTGCCAAAGCTTAAATAACCTTTATATAAGGCAAAACTGATAAATATAAAAATGGAAAGAGTAACGGTTAAACCAAGAGCCCATTTGTTCCTGTGTTCTTCTGGTTTTTCCATTATTGATTTGTATTTTTCCAAAATCATTTTATTGCGCTTTAAGAACAATAATCTCTCCTTCCTTGCCTTCTAAATCTTTTTTCTTAATGGTCAATTTTTCAACAGGCTTTATTCCTTCATCCCCTCCTTCTTTAAGAAAAATTTTGAGTGATTTTTCATCAAAATTCATAGGGATAATTATGGAAGGTTCAAGAGAAACCGCAAATTTATAAGCATCTGTTTGATTTAATGTTCCGTTTCCACCAACAGGCACAAAAAGTATATCTACTCCATCAATTCCTGCTTTTGTTTCGCTTGGTATTTCAACATTGCCTAAAGCTCCCAAAAAACATAGGTTCATATTTTCTAAATTGACAGTATATATAGTATTTATTTTTTCTTCACCCCCGTAAGAAGATGTGCTGGGCAACCCCTTTATAAATACCCCTTGTATTTCATATTCACCCGGACCGTTAATTACAAAAGCCTTTTTTTCTCCTCTACTTGCCTGATCCACGCCATTCATATCGAGATGGTTTAAAGAGACAAAAGCAATATCAGCACCAAAACTACCAGTTTTAAACTTGGATTCCTTAGATATTGGGTCAAATGCTAAAGTTGTGTCTCCAAACTGAACTTTGAAAGACTGTGCACCTTGATATGAGATAATCATTCCCCTATTTTAGCATAAAATCAAAATTCCACTATATCGCCTTCGTTTAAGCCACTTAAAATTTCAACAAAACCATTGCTACCAGAAATACCCAAGGAAAAAGGCTTGAGAGCGAAAATACTAGAACGCTCTGACAAATCCCACCCCCGAGCCACACCCCTAAAAAAGGTCGCGGCTTTTTCGTTATTTGAGTCCTTTGCAATTACTAGCAGGAGTATAACCGGCAGTACGCGCAGATTCTATAGAATCAAAAGTAATCAAATTTTTTTCTGAAATCTGTTTGGCCCCAGCGCACCACGGATAATGATATTTAGTGCCATTTTTTGAAGCAACAACCGCGCCCGCTATAGTTTCTGACGAAGACTGGGCCTGCCCACTTTGATTCGCCGAAGCAGAAACAGAATTAGTTTGGAAAGTGCCATCTATACTTGCCCCCTTCACTTCTCCACTATTTTCCGAAATTATCCTGACAGGCGGTCTCTTATTTTGAAGTCCTGAAATCCTACCTAAAGAAAAAGCTATGATTGCTATGAGAACAATAATAACCGGAATAAAATATTTGCCATTCAAAAAACCAATCAATTTTTCTTTCCAGTTTTTCTTTTCTTCTCCTAAAATAACGTATTCTTCTATTTTTTCATCCTCTTGCATTTTTAACTATTATCTTTTATACTACCTTTGTTCTAGCGAATTTTCAATTTTTAATTTAAAAACATGGCCCATAAAAAAGCTGCTGGTACAACCAAAAACGGTAGGGATTCAGGCCCACAGTATCTCGGAGTTAAACTCTCGGATGGCAGTTCCTGTTTGACAGGTTCTATTTTGGTGCGCCAGAGAGGTTCTGAAATATTGCCTGGTATGAATGTTGGCATGGGTAAAGATTACACTCTTTTTGCTCTCAAAAAAGGTAAGGTTAAAATGGTTTCCAAAAGAAAGGTCCATTTTGACGGTACCACTATCATCAAAAAAGTAGCATCTGTTGTTTAATAAAATTAAATAGTTTTCAGTAAAAGAAACTGGCACGTAGTTTTATTCGCAGGCTTCAATTATTACCTTGAATTCTCCTTTATTTTTACCAACTCGAGCACAAACAATATGTTCCCCCACTTCTTTGATTGGTTCCTCCATAAATAAAAATTCTGGATTAATTTCTATTTTTGCTTGTTCTTTGAGAGCCAAAAATATTTCTTCTGGATGAATTTTTTCAAATAGATGTCCTTTTTCATTTGTTTTTTTCTTCAAAACAATTTTTGCCCCTTTTAACATTTCAATCTGTTTTTCTGTTAATTTATTCCTTATTTCTATTTCAGCTTCAGTTACTGATTTCAAAATTTCCGCTCTCTTAATGGCTTCTGGACTAGCATATTCAACCAATTTTTTAGGTATTAGAAAATTATTAGCATAACCATCGGCTATATCTTTGATTTCATATTTTTTTCCCACCCCTTTTATGTCTTCCCTCAATATGACTTTCATATTTTTACTTACTTAGCTAGTAAGTACTCTATGGCTTTTTCCAAAATTGGGTCACGACCATTTTTGGTATTTTCAGGAGTAAGTTTAACTTCTATGTTAGGAGCCAAACCTCCACTGGAAATAGAATTACCTAATGGAGTAAGCCAATGGGCTACAGTTACTTTTAGAGAAGTATCGGAAGTAACTGAAACTAACTCCTGTACCGAACCTTTACCAAAAGTCTTTTCACCTATTAAAGTAGCTTTATTATATTCTTTCAAGGCCCCTGCCAAAATTTCAGAAGCCGAGGCTGAACCTTCATTTGTCAGTATAACAAATTTTAATTTATCTGTAAAAACATCATAACCTTTACTTCTATATTCCTTATTTTCTTTTTTACCCCCAAAATCTTCGGTTACTACCAGTTTACCAGTCGGTAAAAACCAGCTTGCCATATCAAGCGCCGCTTCCAAATAACCACCAGGATTATTGCGTAAATCCAACACTAATTTATCAGAGCCTGATTCTACAAATTCACGCAAAGCGCCACGAAATAGATTTGGAGAAATTGCTGAAAAACTGTAAAGCTCTATCACAAAAACATTTTCTGGTAGAAGTTTGGTACTAATTGTTGGTATTTCTATGTTTGCCCTGACTAAAGTTTTTACTATTGGTTCTTTTACCCCTTTTCTACCAAAGGTCACTACCACAGAAGTGCCTGGCTTGCCTCTGATCAATTTTATAGCTTCGTCAGTACTCATTTTTATAGCAGAAACATCTCCAATAGATATTATTTTGTCCCCAGCTAAAACGCCAGCTACTGCTGCCGGAGTTCCTTTGAGTGGTGCTATTATTGTAAGCATTCCATCCTGTGTTCCTATTTCCATACCCACGCCACCGAAACTACCACTTATCTCTTCTTCAAAAACTTTCGATTCTACCGGAGGAAAAAATACAGTGTAAGGGTCTTTATAAGAACTCGCCAGTCCTTCTATGGAACCCCAAATTTTGTTTTCATTACTAATGGGTGCCGTAGTAGAAGAGGCTGGGGTAAATTTTTCATCAAGAATTTGCCAAGTTTTCCAAAATGCTTCCATATCTACACTCTCGGTACTGGTTGCATTTAAAAATTTAGCAGGCATTCCATCTAAAGATTCTTTTTTACCAACATAAAAACCAGTAGCAAACAAAATTCCTGCTATTATTACAGATAATAAGACTTGTGTATATCTTTCCTTCTTCATTCTCTGGTATAATATATCATAATTTTAATTCTTATCAAAAACTAAAAAATGATAACAACTCGCTCATCAATGGATCAAATTTGGACTGACATAAACTCCCCCACTAAGGAAGAAATTGATTCTTTAATCCTTTCCCAAAATATAAATCCAATTATCGCTAAGGATCTTTTAACACCTACCCCAAAACAATACGCCAAAGAATATGACTCTGCTATTTATACGGTTTTACATATACCCTCTTTCAAACATTCCCACTCTGACAGTTTAGAACAAGAAATAGATTTTATTATCACTGAAAAAGGGTTAGTGACTACTCGCTATGATAGCATTGACGCTCTACATCAGTTTGCCAAACAAATTGAAGTAAATGAAATATTGAATAAGACTGAACATTCTCATTTGTTTTTTAGCGTAATGAGAAAGATTTATGAGTTTCTTTTTAATGAAACTGATTATATAAAAGATTGGATAAAAGAAATTGAAAAAAATATTTTTGAAGGACGTGAAAAAGATATGGTTTTTAGCATTTCAGCTGCCTCAAGAAATCTTTTAAGTTTCAAAAGAATAGTAGATCCACACCAAAGAGTTTTGGTTAGTTTGGGAAGTATTGGTAAAGATATTTTTGGCAAAAATTTTGAAAAAGAATCACAACTTCTATTGGAAGAATGGGAAAGGTTACTCCTTGAAATTAAAAATATTTCTGATATGTTAGATGAACTAAGAGAAACTAATAATTCCATGCTTTCGACTAAACAAAATGAGATAATGAAAAAACTGACAATTATTGGTTCCGTGTTATTGCCATTAACTATCGTCAGTCAAGTCTTTGGTTTAAGTGTCATTTCCTTCCCATTGAAAAATGATCCGAATGCTTTTTGGATTATTTTGGCTATAATGGCCTTCGTAATGCTCTGTTCACTTGCTTTCGCCCGATTTAAAAAATGGATGTGATATGACACTTTATCTTCACAATACTCTCACGAACAAAAAAGATGAATTTGAACCAATAAAATCTGGTGCCGTTAAAATGTACCATTGCGGTCCAACAGTTTATGATAAACAACATATTGGAAATCTTTCTATGTTTGTTTTTACAGATATATTGAGACGCGTATTGGAATATAAAAATTTTGAAGTAAAACAAGTAATAAATTTTACTGATTTTGGGCATCTCTCTGGTGATAATGATGGAGACGCCGACCAAGGGGAAGATCGAATGACTAAAGGTCTTAAAAGAGAAGGGATGGCTTTAACTCTTGCCAACATGAGAATATTAGCTGAAAAATACGCTAATATTTTTCTCGAAGATATTGCTACGTTAAATACAGAAACAGAAAATACCATTTTTCCATATGCATCAGACTATATTTCTGATCAAATTAAAATGATACAAATTCTTTTAGAAAAAGAATTTGCTTATATTGGCAAAAACGGAGTCTATTTTGATACAAACAAATTTCCAGATTATGGCAAACTCGGAAATATCAATATCAAAGGACTCAAGGAGGGGGCTCGGATTGAGAATACAGAAAAACATAATATGACTGATTTTATACTTTGGAAAATTGACGGGCATATTGGCTGGGAATCTCCGTGGGGGTTGGGTTTTCCGGGTTGGCATATTGAATGTTCCGCAATGATAATAAAATTGTTGGGGGAACAAATTGATATCCATACTGGCGGTATTGAACATATCCCTGTACATCACAACAACGAAATTGCCCAATCTGAATCAGCTACCGGTAAAAAACCATTCTCCAAATTTTGGCTTCATCGGGCACATTTAAAGATGGATGATGCTAAAATTTCAAAATCGGCTGGCACGGTTGTATATATGAATGATTTTATTAAACATCATATTCATCCACTTTCTTTTAGATATTGGCTTCTAACTTCTCACTATCGCACTCCCGCCAACTTCACCTGGGAAGCAGTAAATGGTGCCCAGAATGCTTTTGAAAAAATTGTTGGCACATATTCTAAACTACCAGACTCTGACACTACTGATGAAGAAATATTAAATAGATTTGAGGAGGCAATTTCAGATGATTTGAATACTCCTATTGCTATAGCTTCACTTCAAGAAGTTAAATCAAAATTAGCTATTCAAAAAATGGATGAGGTTTTGGGACTTAACATAGCAAAATTAGCGAAAGAAATTCAGGAAAATATTCTTGAAGAAATTTTGGAAATGAAAAAAGATAGAGATTTGGCCCGCCAAGAAAAAAACTGGCAAAAAAGCGATGAATTGAGAGAAGAAATAGAAAAAGGGGGTTATGTTTTGGAAGACCAAGCTAACACCAGTATATTGCGTAAGAATTTATCTTCTTTAATTTAACGCATCACAAAGGCCAGCCTCCATTGGAAACTGGCCTTGGATTTCTTCTTCATATCGCCCCCACTAGAATGTGGCAGTTCCACGCAACAACGCCAGTGAAAATTATGGATCCATGGCAGTATGTGTAACGGAAGTACTTGTTACGGTCTCTGCAAGCATAAGCCTGCGCCACAATAAGCAGGGCGATTACTTTCACCACTAGCAGCCCCACAAAGGGGCCGACTAGTCTAAACCAAAAGACAACGAAGATATTGCCCTCTGCCGCGCCGTATCGCAAACCAATCAGCGTGGTTGCCATATCGGCAACCTGCAGAAAACAAAAGGTCCAGAACCAGAACGTGGTAAATTGTGCAATTCGTACCATAAGGTCTCCTAAAATCAATTATAGCATATTTATAATTTTAATCAAGTAAGCGTGGTAATGTCAATTAATATTTAACACGAAAATTTGTCTTCTTTAATTTAGTGCCTGCACCGCGTAGCTCTCGTGCAATAGAGAGCGAAGTGGTGCGAGATGCGAGAATCGGACTCGCGTCTGATGCTTGGGAAGCACCCATTTTACCACTAAACTAATCTCGCTTTGTCAGGCCGAAGCTTTCTCTGACCCGCCGTAGCCTTGTGCGAAGGAGGTAGCGAAGGCTGGCTATCATCTAAACAATCTTATAAAAAAATCTTTTAATTTTTGCCAAGGAGAAATCTGTAAGTTTGAAGCAGAAGCGGTTTGTTCTTCATCTACAATAATAGCTACACTCTCCCCTTCTTCGGCTACATTTAATTTTTTACGTATTTCAAAATCAAAACCTTCCTTGGTTGCCAGTTTGGTGAGTGATTCTTTTAAAAATTTTTCCCTGGCTTCAAGTTCAGCTTTTTCTTTTTCCATGCGGACCAAAAGTTTTTGAGCTTCTTCTTTTTTATTATAAACTTTCCTAACGGAATTCATGAGCACTCCAAATACCAAAATCAATATTAAAAAAATTGCCAACTTTTTCCATTTATTTTCCTTTTTATTTCCAATTCC
>ERZ1292632.864-Hain-H43-01um-R2-864-length-32655-cov-11_pt1 | contig 26228 bp, 58 predicted proteins | sample MGYA00564407_ERZ1292632 | MGnify/ENA primary metagenome ERZ1292632 (study PRJEB36523, sample SAMEA6512637) | groundwater metagenome | collected 2019-01-08 | study: AquaDiva: Metagenomics assemblies of 32 groundwater samples | reverse complement strand
TTTTTTGTTATCTGATTTCCATAATTCTATAAAATTTAATTCCATTTCTTCTTATCCTTCCCTTTATCTAATTCACTATTTATTTTTTCCTTCTTCCTTGTATAAAAGATTAATATAATAATAAGGAGACTAAGAAAAGCGATTGCTTCATTAGGAGTTAAATCGAAAGGTTTCCATACAAAAATTCCAAAGAAAATATTAAATACTATTATAAAATCAATAACAAACAAATCAATTATTGTTCTGAGAGATTTTAATTTCATTTCTTCTTATTCCTCTTAGCCCTATCAATCTGCTTCTGCCTGAAGATTGGGTCATTATGATAACGAGTCTTTTGATAGTTTCTTTGATATTCCCTATATTTTTCTTGTCTCTCTTTCTTTTTAGTCTTTGATAACTTTCTATACCACCCCATCATATACTTCCTATTTCTTTCTTTTGCTTCTGGGTTTTTATAATAATAAATAAGTCTTTGAGATACATTAAACCTTTTTGCTAATTCATCTTGGGATAATTTAGAACCTTCTATTTCAATTATTTGACTTTTATCTAACTTCATTATAAACCTCCCTTAATATCTTCATTTAATTTTGGCACTTCTTCCTTTGAGATTTGTATACCCCTTTTTATGCCTCTGTCTTTCCTAACTCTTCTTGGCTTTTTGTCCTTTCCCCTTTTGCCTACTAATTCTTTTAATTTTCCATTTACATACAATCCTGCCTTTGTTCTTTGGCTAATCTTTTCTCTTTCAATCTTAGCTACGGTTGAGATAACAGATAAGATAACATCTTTAAATTGTCCTATGGACTTAAAATAAGGTTCTTGATAGCTTTCCCAATCTATTCCTAAGTTCTCTAATTCTTTGAGTTTTTGTAAAGTAAAAAGTGTTCCTGAACGACTAAACCTTGACAAGTCCCAAAATAAGACTAACTCAAATAATCTTTTATGGGCATCTCTAAACATCAAATCATAAGAGGGTCTTGAATCCTCTTTACCACTTATCACATCAATATATTCTTTGTAGACTTCATGGTTACATTTTTTAGAATATTCTCTTAATTGAGATAATTGATTTTCTACTTCTTGTTTTCCTGTTGAAACCCTCACATAGATTGCGACTTTCATTCTAAATATAAGACAAAGGTTATTTATAAATATATGTATTCACTTCCCATTCTCAAACAATCCCATCTTTTCATAATAAAAGTTGGAATCTTCCTCATCAAATAATGGGTGCGTCATTATTATATTAATTCCTTCCTGCTTTATCATACCCATTAATTCTAATTCCTTTTTTATTAAAGGTTGAATCTTCTTTGGAATGTTCCATGCCTCTCCGAGTGCTGAACGGAATTCTGACTCTTTCATCTTTTTCCCTTTCCATTTCCAAATTTTAGAATGGATATACAAGTAAAATATCCCTGCCTTCATTTTATAAATCCCGCAACTGGCAAACAAGATTGCTTATACGCTTCAAAAGATTGGAATATCTCATAAAATCCCAATAAGAACAATGCTATCAATATTAAAAATAACATCATCTTTATGAAATTCTTTCTCCCTCCAAAAATAATGTTAATCTTATTCGGTTCTCCATCTTCATTTACAGCTGGGTAAATTCTGCCCCAATCCCCTATTATTGGAATCCCAGACCTCTTTAGGATTACATCTTCGGTTATCACTTCCCCATTCCTCTTTATCCAAGGTAAATTAGGTATCTTTACAGAGTTTCTCTCAATTCTTTCCTGAAGCTTCATTAGAATTTGCTTCCTATAAACAAAAATCAAGACAATCCCGATTACAAGAAGCCCCAAAGCAACCCATATTTTTTCATTCATCTTTACCTCCTTTCAGTTCTTTTATTTTTAAAATAATAATTATAAAATAATGGCATAAATATCCAGACTATGCTTCCAAGAAGAATTCCTGTTTTTGGGAATATACTGGCTTGACTGAAATTAGCAAATTTATCTAAACTAAATAGAGTCATTGTTGAAATTACTGCTCTAAAACTCATTTCTAATAATAACCCCATACCAATCCAAAAATTTACTTGCTTTTTCATTTTAATATTTGCTCACCTCTTGTGTTTCTTCTTTTTTTGTTCCTTCTAATCCATTATTTAATCTTTCAAGGAAATCATCCATCTCCTTCATCACCAAATAATAATTGTTTCCTATCCTTTCATAATCGCCTCTTAATTCTTTTCTAAGTTCAAGTATTTTCTTTTGTAGTTCTTCTGTCATTCTCCCTCCTATCATTCAATATTGATAATATAAGCAAACCAAGAGACATATCTATTAATAAAAGTCCAACAAATAATTCTTCATTTAGAAAATAAAGAATAGAGAGAAATTCAAATATCAAGGAAAAAATAAAGAATATCATCTTAGCTATTTTCGTAAAATACCCCCATCATATAACCTACTATAAATGTTCCAACATAAGTTGCTATCCCCCATATCATCTTTCCCATTGGGCTATAATATTGCAGGAAAGGTTGTAATGTCCAATCTGACAATAGATACAAAGTTATTGATGTTAATGCTCCAAAGGTAATACCATAGATTGAAAATTCAGATATTCCTTCCCAAATCGTGCTGAAAAATTCAGGTATATCACTTACCCATTCAAAAGTTATTACATAAACTATCCCATCCCCAAAATCCCCAAATATATCTTCTATTATATCCACAAAGAAATCCCTTATTGGTTCAAAGAGCAAGGAAATTAGAAAGATTATTACTCCTCCACCTGCAAAATAATACCATTCAACCATAAATTACCCCATCTCCGATATTTTTAATTAATTTTAACAATTTTATATTTGTTTTCTCATCTATATCCCCTATTTTTAATCCGAAAGAACGAAGGGTTGATTTCGTCAAGGGAAGGGCGTGTTGTATTTCTCCAGAAGTTAGATAATCCACAAACTCATTTCTTTGATTTTTGTCTGGTAATTTCTTAATTAATAATTCATTTATATTTTTTTTCATAGTCTTTGTATATTGTTTTCCCATCAAATTCATAATGATACTCTGGTCATTTGCCTTTCCTTTCTTTAATCTTAATACCTCTTTCCACCCTTTTGCAGAACCATAACTAAACAAATTTCCTAATTGTGGGTCTATTCCACCAAGACAGGCATAATCATTCATATAGAGTTCATTTGTTGATAAAGCCAAATAAGTTCCTCCACTCATTGAATAAACAGGAACAAATGTTCTTATCTTACCTTTGTAATGTCTAAATAATCTGCTAATATACTCTGAACTAAATATTTCCCCCCCACCTGTATATAATATTAAATCAAAATCTTCCCCCTTAAATTTCATTAACGCTTCCTGAATATCTTTCATTGTTGTTTGGTCAATCATAGACATTTCAAATAACCCAGACTTTGTGTGCTTGATTATCATTAAATGTTTTATCTTATTTATTCTTTTGAATAATTTGATTCTTATTTTAGAAATTCCAAATGTAATACTACTTCCTATTGAATTACCTAAAATCCATATAAATGCTAAGGCACTAACTGCCATTGTTAAAGCAAATTGTGTCCAATTAGTTCTCGTTGATTGAGTTATCTCTAAAGGAATCGTGCTTGCGTTTCCTATTACAAATTGTATTATTGTTTCATTCATTTATCTATTTCCTTTATTTTAAAATATCTTGAATAAGCAAGACCAAATCCCCATCCTATTAAGATTCCCCCTACCGTTATCCCTGTAATTATTATTCCAGTAGTTGTAGGATTTCCTTGTAAGTAATTTTGTATTAATGTATTTGCTATTGACCAAACTATTCCCCCAAGTATTATTGGTGTCCAAATTCTTATTCTCCATTCTCTTCTACTTATTTCTTTTCTTTCCATCTTGATTTCACTTCCTTTATTACTATATCAATGAAAAGTCCTAAGATTGTTATTGATAAGCAAAATACTACACCATAAAGCCAACCGACTAAAAATCCCTCCGAAAATCCTCCCCCAAAACTTTTAAAATAATTTGCATAATACATTACTACTGAATTAACAACTATTAATCCTAATATTAATTTCATTGTTTTTCCTAAACTTGATTTATCTTTTGTCATTTTTCTAATATTCCTTCTTCTTACTTTTCATTCCCCATAACTCCTTCCACATTTTGGACAAACTTCTTCTTCCTTTTGCTTCTTATAATATTTTCTATATACTCTCGTTAATTTATAAGCACCTGTCTTTATCCCAAAATAATCACCTTTTTCCAAAGTCCATCTATTATTTCTTCTTACAAATAATACCAAATCCTTTAAGACACTTATTGGATGATATGTTTCTTCATATTTTTTATCTGTTATTTCTATAACAATTATTCCCCTTCTTCTTAAATTCTTTACCTTATTTCTTTTTTCTTTACCCCAAGTTTTTTCTAAACTTAAAAAAATAGAATTCATAACAAGACTTGAAATCACTAAATTTGTAAATGATGGAACTAATCCTAATAATATTTTAGAGGGGTCTCTTTCTAAATATTCTTTTCCTTCTTTTTTTCCTAATTGAGAATAATAATTATAATAAGTCTCTTGTTCGTCTTGGTTTAGTTCGTATAGTTTTCTCATTTTGGGTTACTCCCTTCCACTACCCCAAAAATCTCCGTAGGCAAATATCCTGAAGGATATTTTTCCATTAGTTTCCAAAGTAATTGGATATTGTTTGAATGATTAAACATTGTCCATATCAAAACTATCAAAAGAAGTCCTACTATTGTCCAATGTGAATAACGAACAACGATATATACTAAACTTAAAATAATTACTGAACCCACGAAACTTCCTAAAATAAATCCAAGTTTTGTCCATAGGAAAATAAGAAGGGGATTTAATTCTATTAATTTGTAGGGTTTTTCTGGTTGCCAAGACTTATATTTTGAAACATAATAGAAAGTTGCACTTAAATCTATTACTGACAAAGTCATTATTACTATTATTAAAATAATTCTCCAATCCATTTTATCTTATAACCTCTTTACAAAATAAACAAACCTTGTATCCATGACTTTTCTGTCCATGGCTTCTTACTATCTTATATTTAGTATTCTTACAATTAAGACATCTTATCCTTTTGTCCCTTTTTCTGTTATTCATTTTCCTTTCCATCCAATTCCTTCATTGTCTGTTCCACTCTCTTTTGTATCTTATATTTTTGGTATAATCCAATCATAGATATTGAGCTGATAATCAACGAACCTAAAAGAACAATGGTTATCCAATACCATTGATTTTCTATCCTTGTCAATATATTTATCATAATTCCTGCAATTATCCCCGTAATTACAATCCATGTGCCAACCATCTGGCTTTTGCTTTGCTGTAATGGAGTTATTCCTTCTATTCCTTTTCCCCAACTCTTGAAGAATTGCCTTAAAGTTAATTCTGCCCCATTTCTTGCTTTCCAAAAGAAACCCCTTACTTTTATTCTTATGATTACTATTAAGAAAAACAAGACAATCACAAACCATTCCCAATATTCTTTAATCATTTACAACCCTCACACTTATAGTCCTTCCCCCTACGAGTTAGTCTTTTACAGAATCCACACCAAGCCCTTGATGGGTTCTTATCCAATATATGTTTTTTCTTCTCCATTTTCTTCTGATTCCTTATCTTCTTCTATGATTCCATGATTTGGGCAATATTTTCTTCCATGTGTTGTTTCTAAAAGTTTAGTTCCACAAATTGGACAATTTTTAATCATTTTTTAATCCCTCCAAAAATACTTTCTTTTGCTGTTCTTCCATTTGTCTTTGTTGAATCTCCCTCTTTTTTTCCTTATACAATCTTTGTCTATAACCCCATGCCATTCTTCTTAACATATTACAATGCTGTCTTACTTTGTTCCATGCACTTATACTATCCATCCCTTGCCTCACAAAGTTATCATGCAATTCGTCTCTTTCTAAATTTGATAGACTGAATTTTCCTATCTTTCCTTCATTGTTGATTCTTTCAGTTAATGAAATAAAGTAAATATTATTTCCAAGTGAATTATGACACATCTGGCAAATTGAATCCTTGAATCTTTTATTAAATACAAAATGCTTTGTCCGTTTAAGTTTTTTACAACGAGGACATATTTTCTTATTTGGTTTCTTTGGTCTCATTGAATCCTCTTTAATAATTTAATTACCTTATAACTAATTATTCCAAAGTATGATTCTGGTTTCCTGCTTTTCTCAAAGAAAACCACATAAATCAATAAAGGAAGAATTGAGATGAAACCTAATAGATAAAATAATCCTGTCTGCTCCCAGCTAAAATACCCTAAAAAACCAGAATATTCCATTGATTGAAATGTTGTTGTTATTGTTGGCATTTTATCTTTTACGCCTCTTTTGACTCCTCATACAAAAACTCCAGTTCGTTTTCTTCATCACTTACTTTGTATGAACCTTCGTTAATCTCTTCTTCTTTCTCTTTCTTTATCTGCTTCTGCCAGATTTTTGATTCTTCTAAATCATAAACCATTAGTGTTCCTCCTTTATTGTTCTGATAATTTCTTCTATCATATTTATTGGTTCTATCATATGTTGAGTTATATAATCTATTTCCTTGATTAGTCTTATCTTTTCTTTTTTAATCATTTTAAACTAATTTTAATTGTGGTTTTTTAAATGCTAATTCAAATATATGCTTTCCAGTTTCTGGCTCTACACAATTCCTTATTGTTTTCATTTTATCTATTCCTTCAATATTAGTTAAATCAAATCCCTTTAATTTATATAAGTCTTTTAAGTTCTCATCTTTGCCCATTCCTCTTCCATGATGTAGATTTTTAGGAATAGGAAAGTTTGCCCAAAACCAATGCTTTGCAACTTCAAATGGTTTTATCAAAGGTTCATAGAAAGCTATTACATTCTCTATACACCATTTTCCTTTAAAGTAATGCTGTAATAATATTATTTCTTGATAAAGAGCCATGTCTGGATAGATTGGTTTGTTTTGTTCTCCATTTGCCTTTCTTACTTTGCTATGTGTTGGGCATGGAGGACTTGACCATATAAAATCATACTTCTCAAAGTTTGACAATAAGAACTCATGTGCATCTATTACTATTACTTTATCATTAGGGAAGAAGTCTTGGTATATTTTAGCTATCTTAGGGTCAATCTCTATGGCCGTAACTTCTATATCTCCATCCCAAAGTTTCCTATTTCCGCCTATTCCCGCGTATAAATTTAATATCTTGATTGTCATTCTTCCTTCTTTTTGATTATGATTGCCCTTTTAGAGTGGGCTAACTCTTATTCTTCATCCCAAAAATTAACAAATTTATTGGTGCTTCTTTTCTTGTTTATAACTAAATAGACATTTCTCGTCAAAGATGCTAAAGACATATTATCTACACCATAAGAATCTTGCCTTATTCTCGCATTCTTTTCAACTTTTTTAAATGCTTCAATAATCTTTTCTTCTTTAAATAAAGTTCTATTGGCTTTCCATACTTTAAATAATGTCATTAAAATCATAAACTTATATACCCAATTTTCATTTGATGGGTCTCCAAAACATTTCTTATATAAATTAAAAAATTCTTTCGTAGTTTTATACTTTTCTGAATCTAAAGTAGCTAAGAATGTTGGTAGTTTACTTCTTGATAGAGTTTGCCTTGAGATACCATCTTGTTCTGCACAAAACATTATACTCAAAACCTTGTCTAATCTTAAAGCATTTACTCCACCTTTTCTTGTAATGGTTATTGGGAATTTATCACTTTCTAATAAAGCATCCAACCAATCATTTTTTCCAATAAATAATTCAAGGTCATCTATAATTCTAAAACCCTTAACATCATTTTCCATTACATATATCTTTCTCATATCATCGTCGTCAAGACCTTCATAAGCCATAATACCAACAACAATATCCTTATTAGACCTCCTTATTGCTTCTACTTTATGTTGCCCATCTAATAAAATGTATTTTTTTGTTCTCTCATCTATTGCAACAATTATATCCGATTCATAAAATGTTCCATTCTTAATATGATTTAAAAATCTATTAACTCTTGCTGGATAAACACTTCTTTGCCATCCCGGCTTTATTATGTTCTTTTCAATCCAATCTTTGTTTATCTTTATTTGTTTATAAGTTTTCTTCATTTTTTCGCTTCGCTACCTCCTTTCAATTCTATTTCGGGTCTTACCTCTACGAGATAATCATAAGAAAAAGTAGTCTTCCCATCCCTAACTTCAATTAAACTAAAAGACTTGTCATAACACTTTTCAACATATCCCCTTTTTACTATTGCCCTTTGTGATGCAGGATACTGGAATATTAATTTTAAGAACTCCCTCTTTTTCAACGCTTCTTTCAATCTCTCCTTGAATCCCTCTTTCGCTTCCATTATTTTGTTAAGTTTTGTTTTATATTTAAATAGTTATTACTATTATTTAGTTAAGAAATCTCCTAATTTTGTTTGTTTACCGAACTTCAATTCATTCTTTATTTCCTTAGTTAAAGACTTCCTCCATGTCTTATTCTCTTGTCTATATTCTTTAATTAATGCTAAGTGGCTTGTAATTTGCTGTTCTAAGCGATTTAAGACATTAGGAAGCCCTTTTACCATTTCTACCTCTTGGGATACTATCCCCATCAATATCTTTAATCCTTGCCCTATATCTACCCCCATACGAGCAAGTTCAGAGTTAGTTGGTGGGTTTCTTAGTCTCCAGTCGTTCACTTGCTTGTCTATGGCTTTCCTATCTGGTTTGGCAGTAATAGGATGAAGTGTCTCATCTTCTCTAAATCCAAAGGAATCATCTGTAATGAAAGCTAATTTGCCATCTTCTTCTGCGTAAACCCAGACTCTTTCACGATATTGTCTTGCGTTATCATTTATCTCGGAGTTACCTCTTGCCCAATGCTGATTTACTATCTTGATGTTCCTTGCCCTATTTTTCCTTAGTTGAACCTTTAAGTCATGCTCTAAACGAACAATGAACCTTTCCCAATAGTCCAAAGACTTCCTTTCTACTTCATTTACTTCTTTTCCATAGAAAGATTGTCCTGAATAGATTTCAATAGAGTTTTTGTATAGTCTTATTGTGTTCCCATCAAGGAAAATAGTATTAGAACCTTGTAATTCTTTTTGGAACTCTGGGTCTTGCCAAAGAATGCGGATATTAAACTCCTGTCCATGTAAACGAAGGTCAGATGGAAGGTAAGTGGTTTCAAACTTTTCAACCTTATTTAAATTCTTAGTTATAAGACCTTTCTTCTTTAATCTTTTAAGAATCTTATAGATTGCCTGAACAGAACAATCCCTTCGTTGTGCTATTTGTTTAATAGTCAAGAATTCTTCTGTGATTAAGTGTAGGATTTCTTTCTCTGTTTTAGTTGTATTGATATTTATATTGGGTAACTTTAAACCTTTTTTGGTTGAATTGTTATCTTCCATTTTAAACCAAAAACCTCTTATCTTTACTTATTTTTATAGAATAGACAAATCTATCCTCTTTTCTTTCCAAGGTGGCTAATCCTTCATGAATGAGATAATGATGGTTAGGACATAATAAAATTAGATTTGAATAATGATTGTTCTTTCTATCTCCATCAATATGATGTCCATGTAAGACTAATTTATATCCACAAACTTCACAACAACCATCATTAATCTTTTTTATCTTATTGTTTTTTACTAATAATGCTTCTCCTTTAAGGGTCAAGAAAAAGTATTTTGAATTATTATTTCTTAATAAAAAACCATTCTTTTTTAAGAACTTCAATCTTTTGTGAACTGCTTGAACAGAACAAAAACCAAGTTGTGCTATTTTACTAACTGGTATTTTATGATAGATACATTCTATTAGTTCTTCATTACTTAACCTTCCACTATGGGACTTTAAACCTCGTTCAACCTCTTTTTCAACCTCTTTTTTTACCATCATATAAACATCATTCTCTCAAAGTATTCCCTTTCATCTTCTTCTCTTTTATAATCTTGAATGTTCTCCTTGATTATCTTATATTGCTTCCTTGCCCCATAAAACAATAGACTTCCAAATAGGACAACTACAAAGGGGTAGACTAATTTCTCAAGTTTCATTCAACCTCCCCTTCTTTTTCTATTGTTGGTTCTTTGGGTTCTTTTATTTCTTTAGGTCTATTTTTACTTCCCTTTGGTCTTCCTCTTGCCATTTTTACCTCCTTTTGTCATTTATCTCTTTGAACCTCCAAGTAAAAAACTCTCTTTGGAAAATTCTCCCTCATCTGTTGAACTTGTCTGTGATATTTAATTAAGTCAATCTTGAAAATGTCTTGATAATCCTCAATCGTAGATTCAATCAAGTCAAGGTCTAACAAAGTCTTTACATTCTTCAAAAGTAATTCAAGAGTATGGCAACAACAATCTGTTTTGGTTATCATATAATCGTCTCAAGGATACCCAATCCTTTTTTCCTCCTTTTCTTCTATTAAAGCAACCTTTCTGAGTTTATGCCAAATTTCCCAATCTTCTTCTTTAATACTAAACTTATTCTCAATATCTCTTAACCTATTATTCAAATCTAAAAGACATTCCATTATTATTTCTATATCCTTGTCTTTCATCTTCTAATCTTGGGAGGAATTGAGACCTCCTTTTTGTTTAAAATCAATTAATTTCTTATCGTATGTAAAAATATTTAATGCAGAACAAATCTGATTTTCAAAGTTATCATCAAAACTCTCTTTATTAGAATATGGAACTATACAAATCTTTTCCCCATTTTCAAACTCAATTTCAAGTTCAGAGATAACTTCTTGTGTGTTTTCTCCTTCCTCATCAGACCATTCTTCTATTTTTGGATGAATTGCTTTGATATTTTTCCAAGTATTAAACCATTCTTTATTGAATTTTGCTATATTTGTTTTCTTTTCCATGTTTCTTTATTGAATACCCCACCCTTTAGGGTGTGGGAGTGTGTCATTTCTTCTGCTCCTTTGCCTTTTCTTTCTTTAACCAGTCAATAATTATCTGAATATTCTTTCTATCTAATGGAATCTGAACCATCTGTAAAAGTTTAGGTGAAAACTCTTTATCTTCTATTTCTAAAAACTTAACTGAAATATATTTCATTGTTTCTTCTCCTGCAATCTTGCCTGATTTATCCCCAGCCTCTTTTGTTTATATTCGTGAGGATCAACCATCATTTCTTTTTTAATCCTATCTCTAAATTCTTTCTTTTTCTTTAAATCACTCTTTAAGACTATTAGAACTTCTGATTTATTTTCTAAATGTTTTATTAAACTATTCTCAGATGTAAATCCCTTGTTGCAAGTTCTACAAACCCATATGATTTCTCTTTTCATATTCCCAACCTCTTTTTCAGTTCTTCCAATCTTTTCTGACTAAATGAATAAATTAAATAAGGCGTTCCATCTCGTCTTATATATTGTTCTGACTTCTGTTCCTCCAAAAATCCCATTAATATCTTTTTAACTTCGGCTTTGAGGCGTTGGCGTTCTATAAAAATACCATCTTCTTTAGAATTGACACGAATCACATATGGCAAATCTGCCATGTCAAAAATGCCCCGAAGAACAGGATTTGCACCTGTTCTCTTCACGTCTGAATTCCTACTTGGTTCGGGACTTTGAACTGGCACGAATTTCTCGCAGGGGCATCTTAAACAATATCCTTTTAGGTGTCCTTGCATAACAAATGTTTTAGGATGATTAAACTTTTCATGCCCACAATTTGCACATATTTGATTTTCAGCTGTCATTTTATCCCCAGCCTCTTTTTTAGTTCTTCAACCTTTACTGTAAATTCACAATTACATTCCCCAGATAAATTTGTTTCGGCTCTTGTTTTACAATTAGGACATGTTCCTTGAACTCCATCGTGTTGACAGTGCAAACTTCCCCATTGCCTTCCGCATTTTTTACAAACTCTTTCATACCAAGTTCCATTATAATCTTGGTGAAAACCAATTCTTACTCCATCTTCATATCCAACATAAAGATTCCCATTAATTACTTCTGCAGTTGATAATTGACTTATCTGCTCTTTCAACTGGGCGTTTTCTTCTTCAAACTTGTTATATTGATAAGACCACACAAGAACATAAATAAGAGCAACAAAACCCAAATATATCCAAAACTCAGATAATCTCTTATTTTCTTTTTCAAGTTCTTCGTATGTTGGTTTTTTCATCTTAATAAAAGGTTGAGGGATAAGTAAAGGGATTCATTTGTTTAGTTGAGTGAGTTGAACGAGTCTTTATTTCGTTTAAAATTCTTCTTTGCTGGACTTCAAAGGATGCGGGGTATTTCTTTTCTTCATATTGAATCTGTCTTCTTAGTCTTGTAATCGTTTCAAAGGCAGGGGCATATTGTATGTTCTTCAAATCAATCTGTATCTTTCCTTCTGGCAATGAGTGGGCATAATTCATCCTAATATAAACTCTTATACATAATAGAAAGTCGTCATCCCTTGTCTGTGGATATTCTCTAAGTATATCTTCAACTACTTGTTTTATTGTTTCTTCCATTTTTCCAATTCCTTTATTTTATTCTGAAGTTCCTTGATTTGTTCTGTCTGTCTCTTTGTCCTTTCACTTAAAGTCTGCAGTTGTGTTGTGAACCACTCCATATCTTTTACTGTTACTAATTCAATCATTTTCCTGAAACTTTCAAAAGCTCCCCCCAACTTATCTTTTCCAATTCTTCTTGTGATTCCACAAATAATCCATTTTGTTCTTCCTGTTCCATCATCCAAACTTCTCCCCTATTATTCTCATAGCTTCTTTTTTAGTCAACTTGTCCAAGTCTATGTTTTTTAGTTCTGGGTATCTTATTGATAGTTTTTTAATTGTATTAATTTGAGGTTTGGTGGCAGGGGAAGAGTTTGAATCAAAAGAGGTTGGACTATTTCCCCCTTGCTTATTAGTTTGTATGTATTCTGATATGTAGATGTCTGTAGCCATTTGGAATAGAATTTCATCACTTACTTTTGTCTTAGTCTGTGTTCTTACTTCTTTCATATCTTCTATTATTTGGTTAAATTTTTCCTTTTCCATCTTTTGACTCCATCAATCTTTTGTGTATCTTTGATAGCTTATGAATTTCCAAATTAGCTTGTGCGTGAAGAATTGAACTTCCTTTAACTTTTAATCCACACTCACAACGAATCCCTATTGTTTTACTCATTTTCTTAATTCTTTAATTTTATGGAAAGATTATTCCTAAAAAATAACCCATAGTCAAGAGAACTAATGCTCCTGCAATTAAGTTATGTAAAGGTGCTTCTATTTTATATTTTTTCATTTTAAATTACTAATCCTTCCATCTTTTTTCATAATAAGTATAACCCCTTATCCTATTTAAACATTTGTATCTATTTAGAAGTGATAAGGACACCCTAATTTTCTATGGAGAAAGAGAAAGGGGTATCCGTGCCTCAAGATATGTGAGGAGTTTGCCCCCTTTGTTTGATTAGATGGAAAGACTGCTTTATTTAGATTGTGAAAAAGAATTAAAGAATTAACTATGTAGTGGTTAAATTCGTAAAGTTTAAATAAGTGTAGTGGGTAAGGATAAATAGGGAAGGAAACCGCCAAAGGTCATACCTTCCCTTTATCTCTTACCAAGCATGGAATATCTCATCAATTTCTTTCTATGAAAATGAAGTTCTAACTAAGAAAATCAAAAAAAGAAAAGTTTAGTTAGAAATCAAACCACTCAAACTTTATCCCAACAAACACGAAGAACGCAACCGCCAATGCTACAAATATCCCCCAAATTGTTGCTATGTTCCTTGAACTGCTATCGTGGTTGTATCCAAATGGTTCGTATGTGCAACTTACATTATCTGCTTTTCCACCGAAGAAGTTTGACCCACCGCCATTGTAAGCGATTCTTGCAGTTGGGTATCCTGACGCACCAATACCTTGGGTTATCGTATAATTACTCGTTGGGACAATCAAATTCTGGAATCCTGCTGTTCCATTTGTTGCATTAAAGATTACTGCTCCCGATGTATCTAATTGCTGGCATGGTGTTAAATCCGCAGTAGTTCCATTTGCTGGAAAAGTAAAGGATGTATTGACTGCTGTTTCTAAATTAGTTATTTTACCCTGATTTTGGAAAATCTGTGGAATCAAGGCGAATGCAAAGATGATTCCAATGAAAATGGCAAAAATAGCTAATCCCATCTGTCCTTTTCTATTCATTTTCAATTACTCTCCTTACACTTGATATTTTTGAATCTCTTTTTATTTCTCCAACCATTTTATCTCCTTTTCGTATTCATCATTGAAATATCCTGTTCTTCCTTCCCTTACCATTGGACTATAAGGCATGGAAGCAATCACTTTTTTGGGGTCTATACCTTCAATTTTAAATTTGGGTTTTTTTAAAAATTTCCCTTTTGTAAATGCACTACTTAATCTTTTACTTAATTTTTCAGCAATATATTGAGATTTAGATGGTTTAGTTCCTAATGCTATTTGGGCTTCTTGTTTTGCATATTCTTTCTCTAATCTCTGTTGTTCTTTGTATAATGCCTTTCTCTGTTCTTTTCCTTCGGCTCTTTGGATTGCTTGAGCATATCTTCTAAATTTTGGTTCTGACATATATTTTTGTTTTGATTCTTTATCTTTTTCTTTATTTTTTTCCATTTATTCTCCTATCAAATCTGCTGTTTCTTTAACCAAAGTAGCACCTATTATTGTTCCAACACCCAATTCAAGCATATCCTCCGTGTCTATTTTTTTCTTTTTTAATTTCTTTCCAACATATCCAAGCAAGGCAAGACTTTGCATTGTCGGAACTAATTTAAGTAAAGGGTCTACCATTAAAATAATACCTCATTGTTTTCTGGTGCAAAAATGTTCTTTTGTCCTACAAACATATTTTTATGATTTGAGAATAAACTTGGTTCTTTCATTATTTCCCATTCTGTATGACTAACTACATTTTTTGTATCTAATGGGTTGTGTCCAAAATTAATGTCCCTACTTCTTTTCTTTCTCATTTGCCCTAATTTATTTTTTATATCCTCTTCATATTCTTCCTTCAAATCCCGTTCAAGTTCTCTTTGATTTGCCGACTTTCTTCTTTCCAATAATATTTCCTCTGCCCTCATTCTTTTATTCAATTCTTTTATATAATCGCTGTCTTCGCTTTTCCCTTTCAATTTTTCTAATATTTCTCTAAATCCCATCTTAATTTTATGTATTCCTGTCTTTATATTTAGGGGGTTATCTAAACACCTTGCTAAATGAGTAAAAGACCACGAATCCCACAAGGAATAGGATTATGAAATAAATAGGTTCTCCTAAATAACTCCCAAACATGACTGTCCCTATTGTAAGGATTATTAAAAAGATTTTGTTGGACATCTGGAAGTAAGCACAAACCAAGCTAATCAAAATCATGAATGCAAATGGGAAAAGAGATTGATTCCCCAAGAAATAATCAACAAATATAGACTTGAAATCAAAAGGTTGTATATAATTTGCACACATTATCAATCGCCCCCAGTCCACCATTTATAAGCTGATTCTATGAAACCATAAGTTAATGGAATTAATACTATACTGGCTACAATAGCATACCAAGTTCCATAACTAAATAGTTTCTGGTATAACCAGATTAAATCTATCAAAAATGCTCCTAAAAAGAAGGTTATGAATCCTGCTGTTAAAAGAGTAATGTCAGGTGTTCTTCCAAATAAAGTCGCCGCTATGCCTCCTGCTATCGCCACTAAAGCCAAGACTGCTGTTAATTGTGAATAGAAAGTTGAATCTTTTATTCCTTGAAGTCCTCCGCTTAATGTTGAACTTATTAAATCTGCTGTTGGCAAATCTGTAAATCCTCCATTATAAAGAAGAGCCATTATCCCGCTTATTATAAAGATATACAAGAATACCCTCATCTTTGCTCCTCCCTAAATAAAATTATTGCTGTGATTAAGAAAGTCAATGCTGTTATGAAATATTTTGGGCTTGTAATAGTTCCTATCTGTATTTGAGGTATAAAATCCAATCCTACATCCAAGGCAAAGACCAAAGCAAATAGAATAACCATGACTCCTGCCTCATTTGCTATTCCATATCTCGTTGAAACAAGACCTATGGATAAGATTATTACCGCCAAACTAATTACTATCTTTCCAAAGTTATCTATCCCAAACAATCCATTTGGAGAATCAATATAAGAACCCAAACGAGTAAACCAATTCCAGATAGAGTAATCTCTTCCGCCTATTGGCTGAATTATCCAATTTTTTGTTGAGTTTGTATAATTTCCAGAGATAAGATAATAAGAATTCATATAAACCCCTGTCCAATTTGATACATTAATATTCACCAAAGAAAGATTCCCCCCATTAGAAGTGGAGCTATTTGAACCAATTAATGTCCCATTTACATGGTATAAACTGAATCCAAATTCATTAAGAGTCCAAAATGAAGAATTAATGGCATAATAAAAATTATATAATGCATTCTGGTCTAAGAAACCGCCTGTTGGAGATACCTGCCATGATATTTCCCTTGTAAAATCATCTGCCGTTGTTGATGAAGAACCCAAGGTGATTGTATATCCTGTCTGTGTGAAAGATTGTGTTGCTGTAAAAAATGGGAAACCTGTTTTAAAGAAATTGATGGTATAAGTTACATCTGGGTCAAGCCAATAGGTTACCACACCATCTAATCCAGTTGTTCCCGCCCCAACTATTGATACAACTCCTGATATGCTTCTGGTTATATTTGCAATAACCCCGCTTAATAATTGGTCTGCTGAATTTACAACCTGAAATGTTACGTATATTCCTTCTGAAGAGGTAAGAAGATATAATGCCTGATTTGTGGTTGAATTTGTCAAAGACCACAAATTACGAACAAATGTTCTTGTTGGATAACCACTGCCTGAATATTGGAATGTTATATTTGTCTTTAGTGTTTGATTCTGTGGTTGCAAACAAAATGAATAAAAAGAGTTTAATGAACTATTTGAAGTTGTCAGAGTTTTGTATATTGTTCCACCCCCCAACCAATAATTTATTGTTGAAGCATCATTTATGCTATTTAAAACAGATAGGTTATTCTCATTTGCAAATGTGAGATTCAGATAAGATGACGAACCCGCAATACAAGAAGCACTTGTCATCAATAAAGAAGTGTTAAACACATCCTGTCCAAATGAATCAGTTGTTGTTTCCAATCCTCCAAGACTAAAATTAAAATAAAAAGTATTATTCACAACCCCTATTGGAATGTCTATTGATGCTGAAATATTAAACATATTCCCACTAACACTTGTTATCGTAGCTGAACGAATTGTTGTATTATAAATCAAAAAAGCATTGGTTGGCGTGCTTCCATTTGTTGTTATATTTGCCAAAAATATCTCTCTTGCGGTTTCATAACTTGTTATATTGTATATCATTCCATTTGTAATAGATGAAATATATCTTCTTGTGAAATTATTTAGTGCAAAACTCCTATTTTCCCCCACCCCATCTCCTTGAGAACCCAAAACATTCCAAAAATAATTTTGTATTATTGGCAATGTTACATTCCAAGATGTTGTATTTGCAGAATTTCCCGTTAATTCGGTTGTTGTTACATTATAAATTGTTCCATTATTAAACCAAACATAGATTGTTGCATTTGTTACATTAAATGTTCTTGGAGTTATTGTTGCATTAAAAGTTGTTATGTTATTATTTGTTTGAGAATTATTTGCTGGAGAGTTCAAAGTCGTGCTTATAGAATTGTTCAAAGTTACATTGCTCATTCCTACATTAACAATCCCACCTATGTTTGTTGTTTGATTTAATGAGCAAAATGACCTTGCTTCGGCAGTTCCATCAATTAAATCAGTGGGATTAGCTTGTCCTTTATATGCTCTTGTTCCTGAATTATCGTGAAACAACAAGTAATAACTATTTGGATTTAAATTGATTTCTGTAAAAGAAACAACATTTCCTGAAAAACTTGCACTTTGCATTATCGTGCAATTAGCATATCTAATGCTTCCCGTGGTGGCATTCACAACAGATGCTTTTGTAAAATTTTGGATGAATACATTGTAATTGTTGGTTTTTATCAAGATTCCATTTGGCTCTGCGTCCGCTTCAGTAGTCCAGCCAGCATCTGTTGTTACTGTCCTAATAACCGCAGAAACATTTGAGAGAGTAAAAACCAATAAAATCCCAAACAATAAAGATAACAATAGTTTTTTCATCATATTCTACCTCCTATTATCAATCCTAAAACGAGTGAGACAAGCAACCAAATCATATAGGGAACTATTCCATCTATAGATAAACAAAGTAATTTAGTCCCAAATGAAATAGTCAAATCTGTGCAATTTAACCCAACTCTTGTTATGTCTATGTTATCAATTACAAAAGGAATGAATAGAATTCCAAAAATCCAAATAAACACAGCCAAAACTACTCCTAAAAAATAATTTCCTTTTTTATCCATTTCTTATTCCTGCAAGAATTGCTCCCGCAAATCCGAAGACTATCGCCGTATAAAACCAAGGTAATGAATCTGTAGAAGTGCAGTTTGCTTTATCTTGATAAGATGTTGCATTACCACAATCTAAAGTTATTCCATCTGACTGTGCACTTATATTTTGAGCATCATCTGAAACTTGTGTCAATACTATTGATAAAGCCATTCCAAGTATAAAAAATAATATAAACATCATCAAAAGAAAAAATGCCGATGTTCCACGATTATCTTTAATCATTAGAACCCCCAAAGATTCCTATTTCTTTTCCCACGAAGGAACTGAATCTCTCTCCTTTCTGTTTTTGCTGAAAGTCTTTTTGTTTTTGGTTGAACTAATCTTAAAGAATCTCTTTTACTTGGAATCAATCCAAATATGTTTGTTCTAATCGGTCTTCCTCCTTTAGTTATCCCTCCTCCTGCTCTTAATGTTCCAAAGATTTGTTTCTTAAATTCTTCTTCTGCTTCTCTTTGTGTTTGGAATCCTTCTATTAAAATATCTTGCCCTTTTCTTTTTACATAGAATCCATATAAATCTCCTAATGTTTCTTTTGCTGATTTTCTTTTTCCTTTAATCCCCAAATCTAAAGGAATTTTTGGAATTTTGGGTCTTGGAGGTTCTCTTGGTGGTTTAGTCTTTGATAATTGCTCAGTTTTTAGTAATTGCTCAGTCTTTAGTAATTGTTCAGTTTTTAAACCAAGAAGTTCTTTCAATCTTGTTCTTGTTAATAGTTCTTCTTTAAGAATTGGTTGGGTTTCTGTCTTTAATATTTCTTTGATAAAATTCCTTTGTCTTATTTTTGTTTCAACTTCTGTCTTTAAAATATTCTTTGTATCTATTTTTAAGAATTCATCTTGTTTGAATTGTGATTCTTCTTTGAAGTCTGATAAGATGTCTGTTGCTGTCGCTGTTTTCGTGAATGAACTATCTTTAAACCCACGACTAAAGCCAAAAAGACTAAAAAAGTCGGGTCTACTAATATCCCTGCCAGATACCCCAGATAATATCCTATCGTTTCCATAATTTCTTGATTCTTCAATAATATTTAAACCTGTTGTTCCTATAACTGAACTATAATCTGTTATTTCTATTCCTCTTCCACCAACCATCAAGGGAAATTCTACTGGAATGATTTCTTTTATCACTTTTGGTTTTATTGTTGATGGCTCTATTCTTACTCTTGGTAATAAAATAGGTGTTGGTTCTTTGTATAATTGTTCCAAGAATTGTTTAGATGATTTCTTTCCACTTGCTATTATCAAACTTGAACTTTCATCTACAAATGTAATATCTGATGGAATCTCTTTTCCTAATTGGACAAATTTTCTTTGGGGGGCAATTTTTAATCTTCCAAAACCCAAATTTTCTGAAAATCCAATTAAGTTCAAATCCTTTCTTAATTCTGGTTGCCCAAAGAAACCCACATCCATAAATCCTTCTCTTCTTAAATTATATCCAATTTCCTTGCTTGGTCTTTTCCCCAATTCCTTAAAAATGTCCAATAAATTAACCCTCTCTTCTTTCACTGGAAGATTTTTATATGTTGTTTTATAAATCCTAAAAAAGGTATCTTCGTTTCCAATCACTTTCAATACTTTAGTCTTTGATATTTCTTTTCCTGTTAATCTTGCCAATGGAAATCTTTCAATTATGAATGGCTGTCCTTCAGAGGTTCTTATATATTGTGTGGACTTTCTTGCTGGCTTGAATATGGTGAATTCTCCTATTGCCCCCTCTTTTCCCTGTTCTCCCACAAAAGTTATGAATTCCTTACTTATTGGTTTTCCTTCTATCCCTATTTGATACCCTAATCCATAACCTTTTAAATTTCTGCCAGACTTTAATACATTTTGGAATACTATGTTTTTTTGAATAAATGGCTCTTCAATGAATGGGGAATATTTTAATTCTGGAAATAATTCTTGAGTAACTGGATAAACTTTTGAAGTTTGGGAGAATTTTGTGAAGTCCTCTACTTGTGGGGGTATTTCTCCTTTAGATATTAACTTTGTAGTCCCTATTTGTTCTGAAAATTCCTGAAGTAATTTAATCTCCTGCCCTGTTTTTGTTTCAACTCCAATTCCTGCAGATTGTATGGGTTCTTTATAAACAATATTTTTTAAAGGATTAAATTCCCCCTCTGGTGTTTTTAACTTTTCAAGTGCTTTTAATCTTCCCTGAAGATTTTTTGAACTTGCCAATTCTGCCTCAGAAAGCATTATGTTTGATTCTTCAAATGCAGAGAAAAATGGCTTTACTATTGCTCTTGGTGAGGCAGCAAATCCATAACTTAAAAATTCAGTTGTTTCTCTTGCTGGTCGTTCATATTCTTTTAATAAAACTACATTCTCTGGGGTGTATTCAAGTCCTGCTCTTTTTAATTGAAGTTTAACTCTTGCTTCTTCTGCTTGAGAAAGTGTTGAACCCAATACAGCCAATCCTAATTTAGCTTCTTCTTTTTGTTGTTTTGGAATATATCTTGTTACATAACTTGCTCCTGTCTTTATAGTCTCACTCAAAACTCCGAAAGTTCCTCCTCTTTTTGCTGATTCGGTAAGTCTTTCAGAAAAAGATGGTTGTTGTCTTAAATCCTCTGGAGATGCGATTGATTGTCTTATTGGAACATCTCCTATATAACTTTCACGTAAGCCACGACTTGATAATTGGGGAGTAGGATAATAACCTCCTGTCGCTTTTACCTCACCTACAATTCTTCTTGCTTCACTTGGGGTAAAACTTCTTTGTTGTTGTTCAGATGCTCTTGCGATTACCCTTGCTTCTTCTTTAGAAAATCCTGCTCTTTCATAATCTTTAGCTTGATTTTCTATTCTCTTTCCTTGGACTTTCATTCCAACTGTAGAACCATAACTCTTTAATCTTGAACCTTTAATACTACCAGATTTTTTATAAGCATATTTGAAACTTTGATATGAATCATCATCAAATTTAAGGTATTCTAATTGTGCTTCTCTTGGCAAATCTTTGTATTTTACATCTCCATAATATAATGCCTCAAAAGCCATTGTCTTTGGGTCTTCTGTTATTTGTTGTTCTGGCTGTGTGGTTTGAATCTGTGCTTGTTCTTGTTCAAATCTTTGCTGTATTTCTTCAGATTCCCTTTGTCTTTGCTCTGCTGAAACCTGTGATTGCTGGGTTTGTTGTCTTAATTGTTCTTGTGTTGTTGGACTCATATTTTAATTTCACCCTTATTTCCAATGTTTTTATCTAAAAGTATATGACATTCTCTACAATAAGTTATACCATTACCTTCGTCCCATAATGCTTTGTTTCTTATTGTTTCATCTATACTTCTTATATTAAATATAGAAATAAGATAGCTAAAAGGAACAATATGGTGGGCTTCTAAATATCCTTCTTTTCCACAATTTTGGCAATGATAGTTATCTCTTTTAAATATATTGCTTCTCCATTCAAGATATTTATTTGTAGCCCTAATTCTTCTTATCATACTTTGTTTAAATGGAATGAAATTATTTTCTTTTTGTTTACTTTGACTTATTTTTAATTTTGTTTCATAAGACATATTTTTTCCTTTGCCTATTCCTTTAAGTGATTCGCTGATTTTTTCTCTTGTTTCTTTTGATAAAATTCTTCCTTTAAGAGCAATCTTATTTGCTTTTCCTATTTTCCTTTTGGTTTCTTCTAACATTATTCTTGGATTATTTTTATAATATTCTCTTATATATTTAATAGAATCCCTTTCTTTTGATAATTTCCTCATTTTTTGTTTGGTTTCTCCTTTCATAGGTATTCCTTTATTATATGCTTTTCTTCCTTTTCTTGATATATAAGAACATTCAATAGAACAATATTTAGAAACATCCTTCCAACAAGGTCTTACATAAAAATCCTTTTGACAAATAAGACATTTTTTATATACCCCTTTTTTTAAACCTTTATTCCAAACTATATTTTTTTCCATTATATTTCCTCAAACTTTTTTATTTTTTTACTTACTTTTAAATCTAATAAATCTTCAATAGTCAAATCAAATTCTTTTAATTTGAGTTTTCTAATTTCTAACTTCTCTTGAGAATTCTTCTTGTTTATGAAATGGGACACCAAATCTTTTAATTGAACCTGAACCATAGAATTACGAGTAAATTTACCTTTATATTTAGGGGTATAGAAGATATAGAAAGTGAATTATAAAAGATGACATTCAATAGTTAAATTACTATCTTGATAATTTTGCCATGAATTTCCGAATCTTACAATCTCTTTTTGACAATGAATACATTTAGCATCCCAAACGAAGGTTATCTTATTTGGAATTAAATAATCATTAACAACATCATTGAAATTTTGTCTTGCATAATTTTCAGGGAATCCCCTTCCATAGCCGATTATTTTTCCATTTTGTATCCAAGCAGGAGTTCCTTTAATTTGGGAACATATAGATTTATAATAATTGATCCTTGCATCAGGTTGCGGATTAAGTGGATTCTGCTTTCCTGACAACATAAAAATTGTGGTGATTACAAATATAATTCCAACAACAAAGAATACTTTTCTCCATGGGGATTTTTTCTTTTCAATCTTTACTTTCATATCTTTCATAAATTTCCTACAAGTTTATTATTTAAATAACTTACCATTCAATATCTTTGTCCAACCAATCCTTTTCTTTGTTCTTTTCTTCTTCTATCTCTTTTTCTGGCTTTTGCTCTTCCTTTGAATCCCTTGAATTTAAATCAAAGCCATGTTTCCTTTTTATCAAATTTAATATTCTCTTTTTGTCTATATCCTTGTTCTTTTCCAATCTATAAGCATCTATCACTTGCTCATCCTTATCCTTGGCTTTGATGTCCAAATAAATCGCCTTTCTTCCATAGGGACTCCAATTTTGCTTTTTAAACATCAGCCACCCCCTATGAACTTGTTGATTAAGAAGATTGCGACTCCTATTGCCAAAAACCAAAGTATTATAGACATTCCCCCTCTTTTTGGTTTAACAGCTTCTAAAAGCATCTTAGCCATGACATAAGGTTGTCCATAAGTTTCGTTGTTTCCCTCATTCCATTTAAAATTCTTGGGGTTAATCTTTTTAGATTCTTGGAAAAATACAGGGAACTTTCCATCCCACATAATCAACTCCTTTCCATCCGTGGCATGAAATAATTTATCTCTTGTAATAAATGAACTATCTTTCAACAATACTTTCTCTCCAGAGGCATTATTATTTTCATCTACCCTCACAATGCCAACCCATCCCTTCTTTGCTTTTCTCTTTCTTATTTTTGCCTTTCTTGGCAATTTCATGGGTTTTCTTTTTATTACATTATTTGCATCATTCCAAAGGGATTCCACTTTATCCGTTAAGGTTGGTTCTATACTTTCATTTTCTATTGGGCTTTTTGATTGATTATTTATTTTAATCTCTTCCATTTTTTAACCCCCTTTCAAACATTTTCTTTCTCTTTTTTTCCACCAAATCCAAACATTCCACTATTTTTTTTCTTCTCTAGGCTTACATCAGCCAATTCTTTTTTCGTTGTTACTGCAAGTTTTATCAATATTCCTTCCTTGCTCAATGATGTAGATGTTTGTATCTCTGCCAATTTCTCAAAATAATTTGACCAAGCATCTTGCTTGTATATGTCTTGACAGAATAAATGAAGTTCCTGTATCCCTCTTTGGGTAAGTCTTGGCATACCCAATTCGTCTTTATCCAGATTACCTGTTTTTGTAGTTGATTTTGCCTTAATTATATCTGTAAAAAAAGTGTGTGTATTCACATTTTTTTGGGAGAAACTTCTAATAAGTTCTTCGGCTTCTTCTTCCGTTATTGGTTTATCTTCTGTCATTTGTCATATACTCCTATCATTGTTTCACTTGTTTCTTCTTTCTTTTCCTGAAAAAAATCTGCTATGTCCCTGAACAAATCAGCTATAGTTTGTCCACTTACTTTTGCTCAAATGGCTAAAACTAACCCTATTATTGCTATTAGGGGGATTGCATAATCTATAAATGCCATATTATCTAAAATGTTGGGGTCGCCAACCAGCTTTTTGAAAAAATAAAGGTTCATAACCTTGTTTTTTTAATTCTTCCTTGACATATTCCATTCTTTCTTCTTCTGTATTCATTTTTTTTATGTGTTCTTTTAATCTTCTTATTGCTTCCAATCTCCAATCATCCTTACCTTCTAAATCTGGAAATTCCTTCATCACCCCTTTTTTATCCAACTTTAATCCTTCTACACTTGTTACTATTCCTTGATGATGAAACAATAATTCGTTCCCTTTTATTATTATCTCTTGGATTTCACCTGCAAATCTAAAAGTTAAGAGTATCATATTTCCTCGTAACTTGTTTTTACTAAACCACAATTCCCGCTTAATTTACTTGCCACCATTTTCCAAAACTCAATCTTTTTTGGATTCTTGACTATGAATTCACTATTAATCTTTCCTGATTGCTTAACCCTAATCATTTCAAACCTGCCCTTTCTATTTTGTTTGCCATTTCCACTATCAATTCAAACAGATTCACTTCTTTTCCATCTTTAGCAATTACCTTTCCAAACTCTGTTGGAATTTCAGCGACATAATATCCCTCTGGTTTTACTTGTTTTTCGTCTGTCATTTAACCTCCTTTTTAATCATTCATTAAAGATATGGATGCGGCTATTGTAGACATTGCCCCCCATCCAATAGTAATATATGCAAAATAATTAGTTATCCAATCTCTATAAATGATTATTCCATTCCTTATCATGTATACCCCTAAAGCGATAAGAGCCATCCCACCCAATATTGTCATCCATTCCTCTCCACGAACAAATCCTATTATATTGACTAAATAAAATGCAATAATTATAAATAAAAAGAAAACTATATTAGCATTACCGCTTTGCCCTGATGGGGTAACTTCAAAACAATACTGCCATGTGGCATCGTCTACATCATTTCCATAACCATGAACACAATATTTCCCTAAAGACTGGACATAGGATTTGTTTAAAGTATAATAGAAATCGTTTCCTGTTTTTGTCATAGATACATTCAAAAAAATCACTGTTTTATTTCCAAGAATTATTGAGCTTATATTTTGAAAGGTTGCCGAATCTGATGTTTGAGGAAGAACTATGTTTGTATTTGCCGTTTGTGTTGGGAGTTCTCCTATTGATGCACTTACTAAATTAATCAAAAAAATTCCAAAGAACAAAAACAATAATAGTTTTCTCATGTATGATATAAACATCCTGCTGGAATGCTCAACATATTTCCTGCTGTTGAACTTCCTGTCCAGCATTGAGTAGGAGCATCAATGAATGAAAAAGTCGCAGGGGTTGAATTGATGTTATTCGTAGTGTCATTAGCCCAGACATACCAAGCAATGTTATCTAAATCTCCAAGAACACAGGTTGTTGGAATTTGTTTTGAAACATTACTCCAGTTTTGAGTTCCTATAAAAGTAACTACACTATCATTTGCCCAAGTATTACAAGAAACTCCTGAAGCATTCCAAGAATAGATATAGGAACTTAATGCTGTATTATCTGTCCATTGTGCAGAGAATAAGACTTGGTCAAGGATTTGTGGGTTTGTATTATTGACACTTCTTGAACTCCATTGTGGAGAAGTTGTGTCTCCACCTGCAGATTTAAAAGCCATTATTCCTGTGATAAAATCATCTGCGGCATGAACTGCTGTGAAAGTTGCGGCTATGCTTCCTGCAGAAGTCTGTATTTGGTCTTCTGACATAGCACC
>ERZ1292632.1155-Hain-H43-01um-R2-1155-length-26927-cov-5_pt2 | contig 26252 bp, 30 predicted proteins | sample MGYA00564407_ERZ1292632 | MGnify/ENA primary metagenome ERZ1292632 (study PRJEB36523, sample SAMEA6512637) | groundwater metagenome | collected 2019-01-08 | study: AquaDiva: Metagenomics assemblies of 32 groundwater samples | reverse complement strand
GTACATAGCAATGAATGGGAAGGTATTTCTTTGGGACAATGTAAAAAAGAACAAGGAGAAGCAGGTCTTTGAAAATCTCAAAAAAACGGTAGAGTAATAAGGTTCCGCCCGTAGCTCAATTGGTTAGAGCACAGAGCTTATACCTCTGGGGTTCTTGGTTCGAGTCCAAGCGGGCGGACAACGATGTGAATTGCTGGGTTGCGGCACTCTGCTAGCGTGCGACAATAGCGGTATGCAATACTCTCTCCGCTTTTCGTATGCAGCACTATTAATTCTGTTTGCATCGCTCATTTTCATATTTCCAGGCAGAAGTCTCGCGGCAGAAGTAACGATAACGATGACCGATAGCACGTTCTCTCCCAGAAACGTCGTCATTAATCCCGGAGATACGGTCAGGTGGATAAATACGAGCTCAATAGCGCATACGGCGATCGGAGACAATGGAAGCTTTGACAGCGGTACTGTTGCGGCGGGCCAGTCGTTCGCCGCAATGTTTAATGCGCCAGGGACGTACGCGTATCACTGCAATTTCCACGGAGGAATCGGTGGAGTGGGTCAGGCGGGAACGATCACCGTTAATTCATCTGTAATTACAAATACCAACGTGAACACCGGTGCATTGACGCCGGCACAGATACAGGCGCAGGCGCAAATACTCTTGAATCAGATAGCGGTACTCCAGGCGCAGCTTGGCGTTGCCCAAGCTGGAAATGTGCCCGCAGCGGGGGTGGTCACTGATTCGAGCTCTTGCCCGCTTGTGGGAAGAACTTTGAAGAAGGGTGCTTCGGGTAGTGACGTAACGCGCCTTCAGCAATTTCTTGCGCGTGACCCATCCATTTATCCGGAAGCAAATATCAGCGGGTACTATGGCGCATTGACCGAGCGCGCCGTCCAGCGCTGGCAGGCGAAATATAATATCGTTTCTTCCGGCACCCCCGAGTCGACCGGATACGGTGTCGTCGGACCGCGCACTGCTGCAGCGATCGCACTTTTGTGCACGACGGGTAGTTATGGCGGCATTCCCGGTCCGAGCGCGCCGGTACCAGTCGGTGGATTTATCACGGTTTCCCCCGTATCCGGTAACGCGCCTCTGGCGGTCAACATCATCGCGACCGTCAACACGACAAAATCGTGTCTCGCGGCGACATACACACTTGATTTCGGAGACGGTTCGCCGGTTCAGCAGATACCGGTTTCCGCGGGAAATTGCACGCAGATCAATCAGAATTATTCGCACGCGTATAAGTACGGAGGAACGTATACGATAAAACTCTCGGCCGGCGGACACGAGACGACCGCGACGGTCACCGTCTCAGGTCCTCCCGCGCCCGTATTCACCCCCGATCTTCCGCGCGAATCGTTCACCGCTTCGCCAACATCGGGTAATGCGCCGCTCAACGTTACGTTTTCCGGCATCGTGAACAGCAATGACGCAGGGTTTTGCGTGGGCGGCTGCGCATCGACTTTGGATTTCGGTGACGGAAGCTTGGCCTCGGTAAATTTGCCGGCGAGCGTTGGCGGTTGGTTGAACTACAGCGTTACGCACACGTACACGCAGAGCGGCGGTTTCAGAGCAACCCTCTATCAGGGAGGTGCCGGTGCCTCGCAGCCGATCGTCGGCGCCGTCACCATCATCGTCGGATCGGGTTCGTCTACGGGTTCCGGGTCCGGTTCCTATTCCTACAATCCGCCATCGATTACGTCCTCAGGCACGGATCCTCTGACATTCACCGTATCGTTCGATATCCCGTCCTCGTGTACCGGATACAATCTCTCGTGGGGAGACGGAAGCAGCAACGTCACGCAGAGTGACGGCGGGTCCTCATGCGCTCAGACGCCCGCGCTCAAGACTTTCACGCGCACGTATGCGCAAAGCGGTTCATATACGATCACCCTCAAACGCGGCCCGAGCCTCTCGCGTATCGACGACGTTACTCTTACGATCTCGAATTAATATGAACAACATCTCGTCTCTTGTTGGTGGAATCGCCGTGGGGATTTTCCTGTTGCCGGTTTTTGTTTCGGCACTGACGGCCGAAGAACTCGCCGCGCAAATACAGGCGCTGCTCACGCAAATCGCGGCTCTCCAGCAGCAGGCGAATAGCGCCGCCACCGCGGGGAATACCGGATTGCCGGTCAATCTCCCCGCTCCGAACCACTGTCCTGACCTGTGGAGAAGTCTCTCCCGTGGCACAAACGGTCCCGACGTGCAGTCCCTGCAGCGGTATCTCGCATGGCAGGGATTTCTTTCGTCGGATTCAAGTACCGGCTTTTTTGGTCCGCTGACCGAAGGCGCAGTGCGTGATTGGCAGGCATCCCGCAGCATCGTTTCCTCGGGCGACGCCGCATCGACGGGGTGGGGGGTGGTCGGTGCGCGCACGCGCGCGGCAATCGCAGCGCATTGCACGAGCGCGAATGCATCTCCGCTACCCGTCGTAACGCCGTCGTGTCCTCTCGCACCACGTCCGGCCACGATCTGCTCGACGGGATGGCAGGCGAATACGGATGCGAATGGGTGCACCATCTCGTACAAATGCTCCATCCCGCTTTCGGGTGTACCATCCACGTCCGGATCGGGTGTTTTCGCGGCGTCGCCGATGGCAGGAGCAGCTCCGCTTACCGTTACGTTCTATACGAGTATCCAAAACCCCACGTCATATGCGGCGGGAGTGTATCAGATAGATTACGGCGACAGTCGCGTCGACGGCATTGCGGGCTGTTCGCTTGCGAACGTGTGTAGCCTAGATTCCGGCACGCACACGCATGTCTATGCTACGACGGGAACGTACACGGCGCGTCTCATCTTCATCAACAGGAGTGCCTGTACGAACAGTTCGGTCGCCTGTACTTCGGGGCGGGAAGTAATTGCTTCGATACCGATCACGGTCGCCGGCACGACGGCAGGTGCCCCTTCAATTTCTGTGTCCGGATCGCCCGCGAGTGTCGCGAAGGGTCAGAACCTCGCGATCTCATGGAGTTCGCAGAATACGCCATCTGATTCTGTTGTGTTGCTACGACTTGTAAACGCACAAACCGGAAGCGGGGAAGGCATCATAGCGCGCGCCCAAAGTACATCGGGAAGTTATACGTGGACAGTCCCGACCGCATCTTCCATTATGTGTACTGATTGCGGCGGAGTGCAGACGGTAAAGGTTGGTTCATACAAGATCACTGCGGAGCTCTATACCCCATCCAACGCGTATCTCGGTGATACGTATCCGCCCATTAATCCTCCATTGCCGACGTATCACGCGATCGCAACGAGCACTGCGTTCTCGATAACCCAGTAGGAATATGTTCAGGCGCGTTCTACTCGGCATGGCTGGTCTTGTCCTTCTCGTAGTGCCCGCCGTGTCTTCTGCGCAGTCAACCTCGTGTCCCGTCCTCACCCGCATGCTCACTGTTGGTTCAGAGGGGGAGGACGTGCGCGCCCTGCAGAGGTTTTTGGTAAACGAGGGTGAGCTCCTTTCGGGCAACGCGTCCGGATACTTCGGTACTCTTACCGAGCAGGGGGTAAAGAGTTGGCAGTGGAGTAAGGGGATCGTCACCTCACAGAATGATGCTGGATTCGGCATTGTGGGGCCGAAGACGCGTGCTGCCATAACAGCGGTGTGTAAAAACACTTCTTCGGCAAGCGGGGGAGGCATGGCACTGCCGTATTTTACGCCATCCAGTACAGCTTCCCCTCAAACGACGTTGGAAAATCCTACGGGAAAGTGCACGTCCCAAGCGCCGAGAACGCTCTGCGCAACATCGTGGCAGGGAAAGCGCGGCACAGACGGGTGTGTCGTGTCGTGGTACTGCGTTGCCGTATCATCGAGAAATTTCACGACCTACTCGACGACTCTTTCTTTCGGTACGTCAACCGCTACAACGACCGTGAACAGAGCGAGCTGTGTTACGTCGGGAGGTGTCACCGTACCACACGGCCAAACCCATATCGATCAAACGATCCGGTATGTATGTGCCAACGGGCAGTGGTATGTACAAAGCACGGTCTCGTCTACTGCGACGACCACGAGCACGAACACGTCTACCACCGCGACGAGTACTGCGGGTGTGGGAAGCCAATTCACGTACTGGTGCGCAAACGGAGTCGGAGGCTTGGGGTACTGGTCCCAGACGACGTGTCCGAGCAGCACGAGTACCGGTGGCACGTACGGCAGCTCGGCGAATGTGCAGGTAGGCACCCTCTGCGGGCCGGAGGGAAGACAGGAATTCATCGCGTGCCCCTACATGCAAAATTGTTTTCAAGGTGGCACGTATCTCATCTGTAAAAATGCCGTGTGGACCCCGTTCTATTAACGCTCCGATCTGCACACCGCGGTCATTCTCCGTGTAATTCCCTGCCTGCACGCGCGACGCGTCTGGCAAGCTCGGGATAAGACGAGAGCCGCGGATCCTCTGCGATAAGTCGTTGGGCCTCCTCCCGCGCAGCACGGATGAGTTTTACGTTTTTCAGCGCTTCCATGCCGAGGTCCGTAACACCCCATTGCTGGCGGCCAAAGAGGTCGCCCGCGCCGCGATTCTCGAGGTCCGCTTCGGCAAGTTTGAATCCATCGTCGGACCCCTCGAGCGTTCGCAGCCGCTTCAGTGAGATATCGCTTTTTGAATCGGTGAGCAGAAAACAGATCGGCGGGTGCGATGAGCGCATCACGCGGCCGCGCAACTGGTGCAATTGTGCGAGTCCGAATCGTTCGGCTCCTTCGATCATGATGGCTGTCGCGTTGGGGACATTAACGCCCACCTCGACCACAGATGTTGCAACGAGCAGCTGGATCTCTCCGTTGGAAAACCGCTTCATGACATCGTCTTTTTCCTTTGCTTTCATGGCGCCGTGCAGCAATCCGACCTCGTACTTCGGGAATATGTCCGCTTTCAAACGTTTTGCCTCCGCCTTGGCGGATTTTGCCTGAAGCGCATTGATCTTGCTCGGGTCCGGCTCTTCGATACGCGGGCATATGATGTACGCCTGGCGGCCCTTCTCCAATTCTTGGCGCACCGCCTCATATGCGTTGGAGCGTTCGTTCGGTTTCACTATCCTCGTCGCGATCTTCGCGCGTCCCGGCGGTAATTCATCCAAAAGTGAAAGGTCAAGGTCGCCATAGAGCGTGAGAGAGAGCGTGCGGGGGATGGGGGTGGCGGTCATCGAAAGAAAATGCGGCGCCGCGTCCTCCTTGTGCGCGAGCGCCCTCCTTTGGAGGGTCCCGAATCGATGTTGCTCGTCCACGATCGCGTACGCGAGATGTTGGAACTTTACGGATTTTTGGATGAGCGCATGCGTGCCCACGAGCATCGCTATCTCTCCATTTGCGATCCACTTAAGAAGTTGCGCCCGCGAGATGTCCGTCGCACCCCCTCTCACGACTTTTGAAGGAAATTTTTTGCATCCGCTTCCCGTCATGAGCGCGATATTGATGGGGAGTTCTCTGAAATATTCGATGAACGACTGGAAATGCTGATTTGCCAGTATCTCTGTCGGTGCCATGTATGCGACCTGTAATGTGCCGCTCGTTCTCTTTGGCGGGCGGCTATTCACGACCGCATAGGCTGTGGCCGCAGCGACCAGCGTCTTGCCGCTCCCCACATCGCCCTCCAAGAGTCGTGCCATAGGATGCGGCTTTTCAAAATCAGAGAGGATGTCCCGAACGGCATGTTTCTGTGCTCCTGTGGGGGGAAAGGGGATGGTGGCGAGGAATTTTTCCGCAAGCGCACCTCCCTCCTGAATGGGAAAGGACGCCTGCGAATCATTTTCTGCACGCTCTTTTGCGCGCGTGATCTGGATGGAGAGGATCTCTTCGAACGCGAATCGTTTACGCGCGGCCTCGGCGTGCTTCAGGTTGTCGGGCCTGTGGATATATAACAACGCGCTTTTGAGGTCAGGCAGGTTGTATCGCCCGATGATCGCAGGAGGAATGGGATCTGTAACGACATCGAGCGCGCCTTCCGCATAGAGTCTCTCGAACGCGTGTCTGAACCACAGCGATGTGATGCCGCGGCTTTCGGGGTAGACGGCAAAGAGCACCGCGTCACGCGGAGCGTCTTTGGGCACGAACATGCCCGTTTCCGACGGGTCGGCGACCTCCACATGTGGATTCGCGAGGTACGATCTCCCCCCCGCGCCAGAGACGGTGCCGACCGCCTTCACGAACATGCCTTCGGAGAATTTTTTTGCCAGGTACGGCTGGTGGAACCACATCACCTTGAGGGAGCCCGTCGCATCGGTGATAGTGGCTTCCCCCACGGGGATCTTGCGTTTCCACGATCTTCGTGTGCCGAGTTTTCCGATCGTTCCGAAGATGGTTACCGATGTCCCCGGCAGAGCTCCCGTGATGGGGGATTCGCCCCCGCCCGCATCGTAGCGGACGGGGAAGTGGTAGAGGATGTCGCGGATAGTTGCGAGCCCGAGTTTCCTGAGGCCCCTCAGTTGAGGCGGCGTGAGCCGGAAGTGTTTCGAGAGTAAGTCCTCGGGGGCCATCACGACAGTATACATTTGAGTTATTCACAGTCTTCTTTTTTTGATATTGCACGCGGGGTGGGTCTAGGTAAGATGGTCGTGTTAACGAGGGGTATAGGTAAAAATAACAACTATGGTCTATCACGATGAAGAAGAGGATGTGAAGAAAGACGGTGCGATCTCCGAAGAGGTGCTCGGGGAAGTGCTTGACGAGGACGCGGATGAAGATGAGGCTCTCGTGAGCGACGCGCTCGTGGATGATGAGAGGGCGTGGGAATAACGTGGGACGCTAGCGTCTCACGTTATTCCGTGGTGACACCCCCGAGAGGGGCTCGTAGGGGCCGAGCGTCTGCCGGAGGCAGATACGAGGAGTGTCACGCACGAACGAGTACGTTCGTGCGACGTAATCGCACATACTTTTGCGTACCACAGTCACTTTCTGATAGAATTGTGAAATGCACACAATACTTCGCTATCTGGGTACTGTCGCGGCGGTGTATCTCACCGTTTCGATCGTACCCGGCATTATGGTTGCCGGCGGATGGATCACCATACTTTTGGTGGCACTCGTGTGGTCTGTGATAACGATGGTCATAAGACCCGTGCTTTCCATACTCATGCTTCCGATAACCATCGTTACCCTCGGCCTATTCTCATTCATTCTGAACGCGCTCCTTTTCTGGGCGGTGACGCTCATTGTGCCCGGATTCACCGTCGCCGGTTTTGGGGCCGCACTCCTGGGCGCACTCGTACTTTCAATACTTACGTGGTTTATCCACAAAATCCTCTAGCCGTGTTTTTCTGAGGACATCGAGAAATCCGAGAGTTTTGCTTTCGTGACGAGGAAGAGATAGATGATCTCAAGAATTCCTGCGGTATTGACGATGAGAAAGACGACGAACCAGATCTTCTCCCCCCGTTTCGCCGCGCGCCATAGCGCGAGCCCCTTCCACACGAAACTCCAGAGGACGAGCGCGATGAACGTCACGCCGAGCATCGGCGTGAAAAGCGGCACTCCCACCCCGTATCCCATGCCAAGTTCTTGCATGCGTCTATGATAACGCGTTCGGCCGCTTCGACAAGTCAGTGGAAAACGTTGCTACGAGCGGTCGATGATCCGAGCCGGGTAGATCGTGCATGGTGGCGGAGATGACGTCCAGATGTGCCGCAAATATGTAGTCCAATCGATTGCGGAATTTTACCCCGAGATAATAGAGCGATGCGAGGATGCGCAATTTGTCTCGCGGATCCGAATACGCGATGTCAAAGCTCCACCGCAGTTTTGGGAGGGCGTTCACATATTTTTTTCCGAGCGTTTGTTCGACTTTTCTTTCGCGCGCGTGGCGCAGGGCATGGAGACCGACCGTGTTGAAGTCTCCCGCCACGATGCGCGCATCGGCCGCATCCTCCTCGATGGTCTCCCGCAGATGTTGGATCTGTCGCATGCGGTGCTTCATTCCCCCTTCCCACGCGATGTGCGCGTTTGCCACTTGTATCGTCTTTTCTCCGCACATGAACGTGCCGATAAGGGCGGCGCGCTCTATGCTGTCGGTGAATCCACGAATGCGTTGCAAGCGGGAGGGGACCCGTAGTTTGTGGAACCTGACGATCTTTGTGTCCACGAGGTCAAGACGATCCGTATTCCAAAGGATCGCAAGGTTGCCGCCAAAGCCCACATGCGCGTGATGTACGCGCCAATGCGAGAGATTTTTTTCGATGAGTAGCGTGTCGATCGCTCCCGCGAATTGAGGCTCCGCTTCCTGAAGGCAGACGATATCCGCGCCTCCGTCGATCAAAAAGCGGAGGTTTTTGAGTATCATGTCGCTGTGATAGCCGTGTAGGATATTGTAGGTCGCGCACGTAATGTTCATACGGGGATCAGATCGGATAGATTATACCTGTTTCGCCATATTTTGCCCCGCATGATATGGTGGAGCGCACGGAGAGGTGGCAGAGCGGTCGAATGCAGCACACTGCTAATGTGTTGAGCCTCTAAAGGGCTCCGAGGGTTCGAATCCCTCCCTCTCCGCCAAGATTACGTAGACGATTTTGATTTCGCGAGGAATGTGTTGACGTCAGGTTGCCGTAAAACGCTATTTACGGATGTTTTCGGACTCAACATCTCTATCGCAGAGCGAAGCGAGGATGGTGCGACATGAGAGTACCTCATGGTCGTGGAAACACTGCTGTGACCCAATAATGCCTGAATGACGGGTATCGGCGCACCTTTCATTGCCAACTGTGATGCGAATGTATGTCGGAGCGTATGGGGAGGGATTCGAAAGCGAGCGCCGCGGGACCCGCCAGCAGGCGGGATGGCGCGAGCAGGGCCGAGAGGAGTTTTGGCGCGACGGCGTCAAAACGAGCTCTTGGCCGCACATCCCTCCCTCTCCACAGATTGAAAGCGTGATACCATGGAGTGGGGAAAACCTTCGACAAGCTCAGGTCAAGAAGAAAATTTTTATTCATACAATCAATGTTTATTCATGGAATCATTGTTGGTTAATGGCCTCCTCATCGTGTTTCTTTTTACCTCCCACTATTATCTTTTCAGGTGGTATCTCAGAAGAAAGAAGGAGGTGATTCCACATCTCGCGTGGACTATTTTAGGACTGTACATTGTCAGCTATGTTGTAAGTCAATTGGGGGCTTTGTTCTTTCTGCTTCCATTCATCGCTCTTGGAACCATTGCTCCCGTGATAGCGATACTGGTTTTCGTCGCTGTAGGAATAGTGGCGTTTACCCTCGTTGTTAAATTTTTACAACACAGGCTTCGTCTCAAGTGGTTCGAGGTGGCAACTATACTCGTAGCACCCGTTGTCGTTGCACTGGCGATTTGGCAAGCGTTCGCGTTTTGGAACGCACATCGTCCACCTCCCCAATATAAAGAGGGAGATATTTCAGACATTACATATGGAGGTATTAGACTTACTTCGCCGAACGGCGGAGAAGTTCTGACAATCGGCAGCACAGTGCCTGTGAAATGGAAGGCGATGAATATTCAAGACAAGGCCGAAGGAGCGCAGTTAGACGTGGAACTTTTCGAAATTACGGGTGATAAACCAGCAATCAGCGAAAAAAACACATGCCTTAATTGCACAGAAAGTGGTCTTCGTTCAGGTATTTCTGTGGTTCCAATTAAAACGGGTAACGGAAGTGCTTCGTGGGTTGTGGGCAAGTTGTACAGCGGCGGCTATGTGAATCCGGGTACGCGATACATCATGAAAGCGACTGTTAGCAAAACCGGCAATGCTGACGAATGTCCGGCACAGTTTCCGACTTGTTCAGTCGAGCTTGATGTTGACTGGAGCGATGCCGCCTTCACACTCACAAACTAAATATTTCAAAGAACAAGTTGTATACGCTTCGCGCCGCTCAAATGTATTCCGCCAACCTTCGACAGGCTCAGGGCGAAAGTTCGAGCTATCTCAAGCACAGCCCGCATCTAGCTATGCTCGCGCTAGGGCGAGGAGGGTAACTTCCGCTCCGGCGCGCCGGAGCGGCGTTGCGGCGTTCACGAGAGTCGCGCCGGTCGTCGTGACGTCGTCGATGAGAAACACATGCGTTTTGCCGACGAGCGCGGCGTTGGGTGCCACGAACGCGCCCGCGACGTTCGAGAGTCTTTCGGAACGGGGAAGGTGTGTTTGTGGTCTGGTGTCACGCGCGCGCGTGAGCGCCTCCGGCGCGAATTTCGCCAGCGTACCATCGCGGAATTCCTGCGGGAGCGATTCGAGCACCAGCGCGACCTGATTGAATCCGCGCTCACGCGCGCGTGTGCCGTGAAGCGGGACTGGTACGATAAGGATCTTGTGTTTGCTGAACCTGCGATGCGATGCGATCTCTTCACGCAGGTAATCCGCAAGAAGCGTCGCTCCGAGTTGCGCCGCGTATCCGGAGCCGTCGTATTTGAGGCTCCTGATCAGGTCTTGCACGGCCGAATTCCGATAATCCATGAGCGTCGTAATATTGGCCTGAAGGAGGTCGTGCACTTCCAGCGTAAGCGGAATGTCCCCCGGCTCCCGGCTTTTCGTGCGTGCCGTACGTTCACGCAGAGGCAAGATCGCGTCGAGCACGGATTCACAGGCGTACCGGATCATTGCGACTGCCTTGTACATCGGGCCGATTGTACGCATACCACCTGAAATAGTCGAGGATTTGGGGAGCGTGGTACAGTAGCGGTATGGATTTAGCCCAAAAACGCTGTGTTGCATGCGAGGGCGGGGTACGGCCCATGACCCCCATGGAGGCGACCGCCATGCTCACGCATGTTACAGGGTGGTCGCTGTCGTCTGACAAGAAAAAGATATCAAAACAGTTCAAATTCAAGGATTTTGCAGAGGCGATGGTGTTTGCAAACAAGATCGCCCCCATCGCGGAAGCCGAGGGGCACCATCCAGACCTCGCTATCGGGTGGGGGAAGACGGCGGTGGAGCTTACGACACACGCGATCGGCGGGCTTTCGGAAAATGACTTCATTCTCGCGGCCAAGATCGACGCAATCGCGTGATATAATCCTCAAATGGCGTTCTCGCTCAGCGACATTCTGAAGAATGTAACTTCGCTCGGAAAGACCGCGGAAGGAAGTGTTTTGGGTATCGATATCGGCTCTTCGAGCGCAAAGATCGTGCAGCTGCGGACCTCCCGCGGTGCGGCCATTCTCGAGACCTATGGCGAGATAGCGCTCGGTCCCTACGGACAGCAGGCGATCGGAAAAGCGGTAAAAATACCCCCAGAGAAGATCGCGGAAGCGCTGGTGGATGTCATGCGGGAGGCAAATGTCACCGCGCGCACTGGCGGACTTTCCGTCCCGTTCTCCTCAAGTCTTGTATCGGTACTGGATCTGCCCAATGTCGAGACCGAGCAATTGAAACGAATGATACCCATTGAAGCGCGCAAATATATTCCTATTCCTATCAGTGAAGTGACTTTGGATTGGTTCGTTATTCCAAAAGAGGAGGGCGAGCAAAGCGCATTCGATCGTGTCGAGGAAAAGACCGTGATGCAGTCCAAAGGACGGGAAGTGCTCCTTGTTGCCATTCATAACGATGTTCTTCGGAACTATCAGGCTGTCGCCACAAATGCTGCGCTCAAGATCAATTTTTACGAGATCGAGATCTTTAGTGCAGTGCGGTCATCGATCGGACATGGGATCGCGCCCGTCCTCGTGGTCGATCTCGGCGCCTCGACAAGCAAGATCTACATCGTCGAACGCGGGATCGTGCGCCTCTCCCACCTTATTTCAATGGGAGGTCAGCACATGACAGAAAACCTCGCGCGCTCAATGAATTGGGAATTTGAGAAAGCAGAACGCATAAAGCGCGAGCGCGGTCTCATAGACTCGAATGCGTACAGCCCCGACGAGAACGATAAGATAAAGTCGTCGTTGTTATCAACACTTACGCGTGTGTTTTCCGAAGTGAATCGGGTACTATTGAGTTACGGGCAGCGATACAATAAGAACGTATCGCGCGTCTGTCTAGCAGGCGGCGGCGCATCGCTTCCCGGCTTGAAAGATGAGGCGCGCAGTTCGCTTTCTGTGGAAGTCGAAATTGCGAATCCGTTCGCGCATACTGAGGCCCCCGCGTTTCTGGAGCAGGTACTGCGCGATATCGGTCCGGGGTTTGCAGTTGCGGTAGGTGTCGCGCTGCGCAAACTCAAGAGCGGTTGATACTATCAATATGGCAGAAACAGGAATACCAACATCGTTCATACCTCACGATACAGGCGTTGCTCCCGCAGCGAGGCGAGGCGGCGGCGGGCTGAACGACCTGCTCTTGCTGTGCGCGATCGTGCTCTTCGTCGCGTCTGCGGCGCTCGGTGCTGGCGTATTTTTGTATGAGCAATATCTTCAAACGGAAAGTGCGTCGAAGCTCGCGCAGCTTGAGCGCGCGAAGGCCGCGTTCGAACCCGCCCTCATTCATGAGTTAACGCGGCTTGACGACCGGATGCATGCCGCCGACCGTATCCTCGGAGCGCACGTGGCACCGACCCTGTTCTTTCTCGCGCTCCAGCAAGCGACGCTTGCGACCATTTCGTTCCGATCGCTCGATCTTCAAGCGCCGGATGCGCAGCATATGACGATCACGATGGCGGGCGTTGCGCAGAGCGTGAACTCGATCGCGCTCCAGGCGGATATCTTCAGCAAGAATGGCGTCATCACGAGTCCGATATTCTCGAATATCGCGCGTCAGGCAGATGGCGTTCACTTCAACCTGTCGGCGGCGGTAAACCCAGTTGCGATAGGCTATGTCGGGCGCGTCGCCGGCACGGGCGCCGCTCCGCAAAATCCCGTTCTCGGACCGGAGGGGGCGGCGGCACAACAAACATCTGAGACCTCCCCGTTCGGGGGGGCGGGCGCCGCTCCCGAGGTCGCGCCTTCTCAAAATTAATATGACGCGCCTCATCATAGCTATTGTCGGATGCGCACTCGCGGGCGGGATCTTCTTCCTGTACACGAAGCCCGCTTATGATGGCGTGCAAACAAAGAAGGTCCAGATCGCCCAGTACGACGCAGCTCTCGACAAAGCCGCTGAATTGCAAAAGCTCAAACAAACACTGCTCTCACGCTACAACGCGTTTAATCCGACCGATCTTGAGCGGCTCCATAAATTATTGCCGGATCATGTAGACAACGTCCGACTCATTCTCGACCTCGATAATCTCGCAAGCCGCTATGGACTCTCTCTCCAAAATGTTGATGTGTCGAATTCCGGCGCGGAAACGACAAAGAGCCAGACCGCCGTCGGTGCGATAGGAGCGTCCAGCCAGAAATATGATTCACTCACTCTGACGTTTGCGACGCGCGCCACGTACAGCACGTTCCAGAAGTTTTTGGATGACCTCGAATCGAGTTTGCGCATCGTCGATCTTGTCTCGCTCTCGATAGACCCCACCTCTTCAGCGGATATCCCCGGTGTTTCTTCCGGAAGTGCCCGGACCGCTTCGGAACCGTTCTACGGTTTCAAGATCGTACTCCGGACCTATTGGCTCAAATAATTATGATTCAAACACTCGGACGACATAAGCTCATACTCATCGGTGTCGCCGTCCTTATCGCGGTCGGTGTCTGGTACGGATCGCTGTCATCATCGCCGCCATCTCCCGGCCTCGTCACGACACCCATAGCGGGGGCATCGGGTCCCGCAGAGCAGGGGATCGTTGCAACGCTCCTTACGCTCCGCGCGGTCAAGCTCGACGGAACCATATTCGGCGATCGGGCATTTATGAGCCTAAAAGATTTCTCGACCGAAATTATTCCCGAACCGATCGGTCGCGAAAACCCGTTCGCGCCGCTCTCATTACAAGCCGCTCCATCCGCAAGCACCACCAAAAATGCGCAGATATTTACGCCGCGCCGCTAAGCGAATGGTATGCCAGCAGAGGGAACCATAACGGCTGCAGCGAGCGCTCCCGCGAACGCAACGGCGGTTTCGCAGCGTTCCCTGGGGGACACGAAGGTGGCGTTCGACGTGCTGAGACATGTTCCCGAAGAATCCGCAATCCATTATCGTCTCGTACCGATCGGCGTGGAAGAGGGTGTCCTCGAGATCGGCATGCTGGATCCCGATGATATACAGGGGATCGACGCCCTGAACTTCATCACACGCACTTCGGGAATGCCGTACAAGATATTCCAGATCTCGCAGGAGGATTTTGATCACGTGCTCTCCATGTATCGGGGATTGGGTAGCGAGGTTGAACGCGCCGTCACGGATCTTCAGACCGAGACCGCGAAAGACAAAGGAAAGGTCCGCGAGAGCGGCGAGGCGGTGCCACTCGATCTCGATGATCCCTCGATCGGCAGGGGGCCGGGAGAAGGAATGGCAAAGATCCAAGAGGACGCGCCGACCATAAAGATCGTCTCAACGATCCTCAGGTATGCCGTTGACGGGAAGGCCTCTGACGTGCACATCGAACCGCAGCCTACCGGCGTGCGTGTGCGCTACCGCGTCGACGGCGAACTGCATACCAGCGTTGTCCTTCCCGCATCCACTCACCGCGCGATCGTTGCTCGCGTGAAAGTTCTTGCAAGCATTCGTCTTGACGAGATGCGGAAACCGCAGGATGGCCGCTTCTCAGCCTCGATCGATAAACGGCAGATCGACTTCCGTGTTTCGACGTTCCCCTCGTACAACGGGGAGAAGGTGGTTATTCGTATTCTCGACCGTGATCAGGGGTTCATTCCGCTGGATCAGATCGGGCTTTCGGAGCGAAACCTTGAGCTCGTCAGGAATGCGGTCAAGCAGCCGCACGGACTCGTCCTCATATCGGGACCGACGGGATCGGGAAAATCGACCACGCTCTATTCGATGCTCACCGAAGTGGACCGCGAGCATAAGAACGTCCTCTCCCTTGAGGACCCGATCGAATATTACGTTGACGGCGTTATCCAATCCCAAGTGCATCCGGAGATCGGGTACACCTTTGCAACAGGCTTGCGCACTACACTCCGACAGGACCCGGACGTCATCATGGTGGGTGAGATCCGCGATGGCGAGACCGCCAAGCTCGCGATCCAAGCGGCGCTCACGGGTCACCTCGTGCTTTCGACCATCCACACCAATGATGCCGTCGGAGTGGTACCGCGTCTTATCGACATGGGTGTCGAGCCGTACCTTATCCCGCCGGTACTTATACTTTCTATCGCGCAGCGTTTGGTGCGTACGTTTTGTCCCGATGGCGCAAAGGAGACGCCGATCGGTCCGTCGGAGCGCAAGCGTATCGAAGCGCAACTATCCTCTTTGCCTGAGAAGTATCGGTTCAAAATTCCCGACCACGTATATGAGGCGGTGCGTACCCCGACATGTCCGACGGGTTTGCGTGGTCGTATGGCCGTATTCGAAGTGTTAGGGATGTCCTCGGAGATCGAGAGGATCGTCCTTGATAACCCTGTCGACTCTCGTATCTGGGCGGCGGCGCGCGCGCAGGGCATGCTCACCATGCAGGAGGATGCTATGATGAAAGCGTTCGACAAACACGTTCCGTTCTCGGAAGTCAATACATTGAGTACGATTTTGTCGGCGGGAGACACCGAAACGGCGGATACGGACACAAAGCCTGATGCGAAAGTGTCGGCCGAGCCGGAAAAAGAATGAAACATATATGAACAACGTAACCGAAAAGGGGAAGATCCTCCTAGTGGACGATGATAAATTCCTTTTGGACATGTATAGCATGAAGTTTTCGGCAGCGGGCTACGCTGTTGAGGCGTGTGTATCGGGGAAGGAGGCGCTTGACGTACTGCGCGCGGGTTTTAAGCCCGATACCATCCTTCTCGATCTCACCATGCCCGAACTCGACGGTTTCGCATTTCTCGACATCTTGTCCCAAGAGAAATTGGCGCCCAAAGCGCTCAGGATCGCTCTCACGAACCAGAGCGAGAATACGGAAAAAGCAAAAGCGGTCGAGTCGGGCGCGGATCGCTACATCGTCAAGGCAAGCATGATCCCATCTGAAGTTGTCAACACGGTCGAGGAGGAATTGAAAAAAAAGCGCCCGTAGCACTGGTATCATTTCACTATGAATGACTATCAAGCACTGTTCAAAAAATATATCAATGTGCTGGCACACGAAGGCGGGTCGGACCTGCATTTCTCGACGGGCGCTCACCCCACGATACGTGTCTCCGGATCACTGACGCCGATGCTCAAGGAGGACATTCTCACGTCGGAGGATACGCGGGGGTTCTTGAAGGCGATGATCTCGGCGGATCAGGAGAAGCGGTTTTTGGAGAAGCAGGAGATAGATTTCGCGTACGAGAGCGCCGATAATCTGCGTTTTCGCGGCAACGCGTTCTTCCAACGGGGAGCGGTAGGTATCGCACTGCGGCTTATTCCCAAAAAGATCCGAACGATACAAGAACTCAACCTTCCGGATACGATCCTTTCATTCGCACGGAAATCACAGGGGTTCTTTCTGGTCGTCGGTCCCGTGGGGCAGGGGAAGACAACGACACTCGCCTCCATGATCGAGGTTATCAATACGGAGCGCATGGAGCACATCATCACCATTGAAGACCCGATAGAACATATTTTTGAACCAAAACAGTCTCTGATCGAGCAACGCGAAGTGGGTATAGACACGAAAGATTTTGCGTCCGCGCTTCTCTCGGCGTTCCGCGAAGATGTGGATGTCATATTGGTAGGGGAAATGCGCGGCCCCGAGACCATGGCCGCCGCGGTCACTGCTGCGGAGACGGGTCACCTCGTGCTCTCAACGCTCCACACCAATAACGCCGCCCAGACCATCGATCGCATCATTGATACATTCGCGGCCAGTCAGCAAGATCAGATACGGCTTCAACTCGCCGCTTCTCTTGCGGGTATATTCTCCCAGCGTCTCATCCCGCGTATTTCCGGAGGCCTCATTCCTGCGTACGAGCTCCTGATAAACAACAAAGCGGTCGCGAATCTCATTCGGGAGAAGCGCACGCACGAGATCAATACGGTGATCGAGACGAGTTCGACCGAGGGTATGATCGATATGAACCGGTCTCTTGCAGAGTTGGTAGCCCGCGGCGAGATCACCCCCGAAAGTGCGTATGAGTATTCTTTGAACCCGAATATCCTGCAAAAACTCCTTTAACGTATGGCGCTGTTCACCTACACCGCGCTCGATGCCCAGGGAAATGAACGGCACGGTACGATCGATGCGGTCAACATGGATGTCGCGATCGCGGCTATCCAGAGGAGGGGTCTGGTGATCTCGGGCATTGATCCCGTCGAAAATAAATCCCTGCTCTCAACGCGATTCTCGCTCTTTGATCGTGTCACGAATGCTGATATCGTCATGCTCAGTCGTCAGATCACGACGCTGTTCGAGGCACAGGTCTCCGCGCTGCGCGCGTTCCGATTGCTCGCGGCAGAGGCGCGTACTCCCGCACTCGGGGAAAAGTTGACCGCGGTCGCGAATGATCTGCAAAGCGGCAGCTCGATAGCCGCTTCGCTCGGGAGGCATCCAGAGGTGTTCTCGGCATTTTACGTGAACATGGTGCGGGCGGGTGAAGAATCGGGGAAGCTGGACGAGACGTTCGCGTTCCTCGCCGATTATCTGGACAGAAACTATGAGCTTACGCAAAAGGCCCGGAATGCGCTGGTGTATCCCGCATTCATCATGCTCACGTTCCTGGTCGTCATGGTCCTCATGATGACGCTCGTTATTCCGAACCTCGCGAACATGCTCGCCGAGGTCGGGCAGAGCGTGCCCATTTACACGCGGGCCGTGATCGGTATCTCGCAATTCGTCACAAATTATCTTCTCCTCATTGTTATTTTGCTTGTCGTAGGCGCGGTTTTCCTCTACCGGTTTTCGCTCACGGCACGGGGAAGGGAGGTGCTCTCCCGTGCCCGTCTTGAAGCCCCCGCCATCGGCAATATCTATCAGAAGATATTCCTTTCCCGCCTCTCAGACAATCTCTCGACCATGCTTCGGAGCGGTATTCAGGTGCTTCGCGGCCTCGAGATCACCGGCTCTGTGGTGGGGGATGCCGTGTACGAAAAGATCTTGGCGAGTGTTGCGGTCGATGTAAAGGGGGGGTTACCGCTTTCGGAGGCGTTCCGCAAGCATCCGGAAATTCCCGGCATCGTTGTTGCTATGGTCAAGATCGGCGAGGAGACGGGTAATATGGGGAAGATCCTCGAAACGATGGCCCGATTCTACAGGCGAGAGGTCAATAATGCCGTCGATACTCTCGTTGGGCTCATTGAACCGCTCATGATCGTCGTGCTTGCCGTAGGGGTCGCAATACTCCTTGCCTCCGTGCTCCTACCCATCTACAACATCGCCTCCAGTTTCTAGAAAAATAAGGACCGGAGGGACTGTATTTTTCTAGCCCCGTTAAATCCCGCCGGAGACGGGGCGGCTCGACGGAGCCGCATTTAACGGGGTATGTTCCTCGCGACGCTCGGAAAATGGGTTATCCACACGCAAAATTTCCACCCCCGAAAGGGGGTATACAATGAATCCACATTATTGAGTCGCCTTAACGGCTAATTTTTAGAATCTCTATGGCAAAATCTTATAAGCGGGGTTTTACGCTGATCGAACTTCTGGTGGTGATCGCGATCATCGGCATCCTTTCTTCCGTGGTATTGGCCTCCCTTAACAGCGCCCGTAAAAAGGGCCGCGATGCGCGCCGTATCGCCGACGTAAAGCAGCTGCAGCTTGCGCTTGAGCTCTACTACGATGCCTTCGGTGAGTACCCTCTAGTGGTGTCCACCACAACGGTGGTTTCCAATGGTTATATCTCGACGGTGCCGAAAGATCCTACCAATACTGTTGACTACCCGTATTCGCCTTGGGCTGCATCGACCAGCGCCGATATTTGTTCCGGCTACCACCTTGGGACCTCTCTTGAGACGACCGGCCACGCCTCTCTGAATAGTGATGCGGACATCCTCACTACGCCGACCGGCACCTCCGTGTGTACCGGTGGAAACCCTGATTTCAGTGGTGACGATGGCGCCAAGTGTGCCACGGGCGACGCCGGGGTTGCCTGCTTCGACGTGAAGCCGTAGTCGTTCTCTAGGTTTAAACTACAAAACGCCCCGAGCATTGTCGAGGGGCGTTTTGTCATGCGCTATACCCCTTATCACTTTTCTCTGAAAAGTGATAAGGGGTATACTCCTACCAATGCTCACGGCACTTCTGTTCGGTCTTTTCGGTCTCATCGTCGGAAGTTTTCTCAATGTGCTGATCATTCGTCATGGCGTTCGGTCACTTGGTGGCAGAAGCGCGTGCATGACATGCGGGAGGCAGCTCACATGGACCGACATGATCCCCGTAGTGTCGTGGATAATGCTTTCCGGAAAGTGCCGTCGCTGCTTTGCGCGTATCTCGATCCAGTATCCACTGGTCGAAGCAATGACCGCGGTCCTCTTCGCGCTCATCGGAGGAGCGCCGTCGTTCGACATTCTCTACAAGGCGCTCTTCTGCATCATCGGCGCCATTCTTATCGCAATTGCCGTGTATGATCTCCGGCACACCATCATTCCCGACGCGTGGGCGTACACATTTTCTGCGCTGACGCTGTTTGTCATGGGACCGCTCTTTTTGCTCGACCCATCAGTGTCGTTCATATTGTATGTGTGTTCCGGTCCGATCGCAGCGCTGCCCCTTTTTCTTCTCTGGCTTGTTTCGGGGGGGCGCTGGATGGGTTTGGGAGATGCGAAATTGGCCCTCGGTATCGGCTGGCTGCTCGGGCCGACACTTGGCATCACCGCCATCTTCGCGGCGTTCGTCGTCGGCGCGCTCATTTCCGTGTGCATCCTCCTCCCCCTACCACGCATCCTCCGGTGGCTACACACACATGGGATAACTTTTATGGAAAACGCGGGTGGAGGGTTTACAATGACGAGTGAGATCCCATTCGGACCGTTTCTCGTTTTCAGCTGCATAACACTATGGCTCAGCCTTCTATACGGTATCGACCCAACGCTCGGCCTCGGGCTTTTACTTTGATAGAGCTGCTCGTGGTTACCGCCATCATTGTTGTCGTCACGGCGGTTGCGCTCGTGAGTAATTCTCGTTTTGGCGGGGTGGTACAACTCGAAAATCTGACCTACAACATCGCACTCTCCATTCGACAAGCTCAGGTCTACGGCATATCGGTCGCACGTTTCGGAGAAAGCACGTTCTCAGCAGGCTACGGTGTCCACTTTGATGTCACAAATCCAGCGAGCGCAACCGCCTACGCGATATTTGCCGATGCGCTAACGCCAAACGGTATGTACGATTGCCCCAACCCGGGGACCAATAACTGCGAATTGGTCGAGACGACCGAAATAACGGGCGGGTACCGCATTCAGGGCCTCTGTGCTCCCGCGGGCACAGATGCGGCGACCTGTACCCCCGTGCAAAAGCTCGACATACTTTTCGTTCGACCGGAACCCGATGCGTGGATCAGCGCATCCGAGATATCGTGCATCCTTCCGGGCGGAACGTGCCAAACAAGCGCGCGTATTTCACTCATCTCCCCGCGGGGAAACACCATGAGCGTTGTCGTCGAGACGAATGGCCAAATATCGGTGAGGCGGCAGAACCAATAATATGCTCCGTAAGACGACACATACCGCCGGATTCACGCTCGTTGAAATGATCGTCGCGGTTGCGCTCTTTGCGATCGTGATGCTCGTTTCCGTCAGCACACTACTCGCTCTCGTGAATGCGAACCGCAAGGCGCAGGCCCTGCAGTCGGTGATAAACAACCTCAGCATCGCGCTTGACAGCATTGCCCGTTCCGCGCGCATGGGAAGCGTGTATCACGGCGCCGGAGGGGATGGCTCGTGTGGCGGGAGCGACTACGAGAACCCCAGTGACTGCATTAACGGCGGCACGATCCTCGCGTTTAGGCCGTACGGTAGTACGCCCGCGGATCCACCATGGATCTACCTGTTTGATCCCAGTACGCACGAGCTCAAGAGATCGGTCACCGGATCTCTCCTCGATGCATCATCCATTACTGCGCCGGAGGTTACGATCGATGATCTGAAATTCTATGTGGTCGGCACAACACCCGGAGATTCGAGCCAGCCCAAGATCATCATCATCGTTAAGGGAAGCGCCGGAACTGTCGGCTCCACGGCACGTACGACGTTCCACGTACAGGCAACCGCGGTGCAGCGGGTGCTCGATATATAAAATATGCAATACGTGAACGCACGACGTACCCCCCGCCACTTTTCAAAGAAAAGTATCAGGGGATTTACCCCACTAGAGAAAAATCGTTCGACTTTCCGCCCAGCGCGACGTAGCTCTCTAACGGGGTTTACCCTCATCGAGACCCTGGTCGCCATCTCGCTCCTTTCGGTTGCGATCGTAGCCCCCATGGCGCTTACGACAAAAAGTCTTTCGGCCGCATACTATGCGCGCGATCAGATCACCGCGTTCCACCTCGGACAGGAGGCGATAGAAGCTCTGCGAAGTATACGCGATGGACAGATCCTTCAGATCGCGCTGAATCCAACGGGAATCCCGATCGACATATTCGGTGCGATCCCGCTCAATGAGCCGTTCAGAATTGATGCGCGCATCTCAGATCCCGCGACTGCGATCAAGTCGTGTTCGCAGGATCCGGGGGGAGTATGCAAACCGATCGAAACGGATGGCACTCTCTATGGATATGATTCCGGCGGAGCGCCGACGCACTTTACGCGGACCGTACACGCCTCACTTGTCGGAGGTGGGCAGGATGAGTTGCGTATCACCGTAACCGTCACATGGCAGACCGGTGCTTTTAAGATCCGGACGTTCAGTATCTCAGAAAATCTTCGTCGCTGGCTCGACGATGGGGCGGGCACATAAGAGCGGTATGAAAAAACATTCATCACTTATCACGCGAGGACGAACCACACGAGGGGGTCAGCCTGCGCAGGCGGGTTTTACGCTCCTCCTTGCGGCGCTTGTGGCATCCATCGTACTTGCGCTCGGAGCCGCGATATTTCAAATAGCACAGAAACAACTCACGCTCTCTTCGATCGGACGTGATTCGCAGTTTGCGTTCTATGTTGCGGACACGGCGGCGGAGTGTGCTCTATATTGGGATTTCCGATTCGGGTATTTTGCGACGACGGTCCCTGCCACCGTGGTTGCCCCCGATCCTCGTTGTGATGGTGTGGAAATGAACGTAACGACGACCAACGGTACCCCTGAAGTGAGTCCGTACTATCCCTACACAAAAACCTCGGTGCCGATGGATTTTTTTCAGGACGCCTCTGCGGGCGGCTACTGTGCAGAGGTGTACGTCACGAAATCGCTTGATCCGGACAATCTGAGTGCCGTCCGAACGGTGATCCACGCCGATGGCTACAACGTTAATTGCGGTTCCATTCTCAACTCTCCCCGCGCCCTGCAGCGTTCGGTGGAGCTTCATTATTAATACTCCGTTCTGGTATCATGGCGGGTATGCCGAAGATCCCCGCCGAGGTACGAGACCGGTATGAGAAGCTGAAAATAGCCGTAAACCGCTACCGCCGGCTTTACCATGTCTACGACAAAGAGGAGATATCAGCGGCGGCACTCGACTCGCTAAAACACGAGCTTTCGGAGATCGAAGCTGCGCACCCGTCCCTCATCGCACCGGACTCGCCGTCGCAGCGGGTAGTGGGGAAGGCGTTGCCGGGATTCAAAAAGATCCGTCACAAGGTCGCGCAATGGTCGTTCAACGATGCATTTACACCGGAGGACATCCGTGCGTTCGATCTGCGCGTAAAACGATTTCTCCGGCCGACCTTCGGGGACGCGCGGCCTTCGTACGTCTGCGAGCTGAAAATTGACGGCCTCAAAATAATTCTGGAATATGAAAAAGGGGTTCTCAAAACGGCAGCGACTCGCGGTGACGGTGAGGTGGGCGAGGACGTAACCCACAACATACGGACCATCGAATCGGTCCCGCTCTCACTTGAGCGTCCTGTCGACGTTATTGTTGAGGGCGAGGTGTGGATGAGCTCGAAGAATTTGGAAGCGCTGAACAAGATTCGCGCAAAAGAGGGCGAACCGCCGTTCGCAAATCCACGCAATGTTGCCGCCGGTTCCATTCGGCAGCTTGACCCCTCGATCGCCGCGTCACGCAACCTCGATGTGTTTATCTACGATGTTGCGCAAACATCTGAACCATTCCCCTCCACGCAAGTTGAGGAGCTGGACTATATGAGAGAGCTGGGGTTCAAGATCAATCCCCATCACGTAGTCGTTAAGGATATTGACGGCGCAATAGATTTTTGGGAATTGTGGAAGAAACGCGGCAGACATCAAGAGTACTGGATAGACGGAGTGGTTGTAAAAGTGAATGAGCGCGCGTTCGAGGAGACGCTCGGGTATACCGGCAAAGCACCGCGTTTTGCGATCGCATTCAAATTTCCCGCCGAGCAGGTAACGACCATTATCGAAGACATCGTGTTCCAAGTGGGGCGGACCGGTGTCATCACACCCGTCGCCCACCTGAAGCCGGTTTCCGTTGCGGGTACGACCGTCTCGCGCGCGACCCTCCACAATGAAGACGAGATCGTGCGCCTCGATGTCCGTATTGGTGACACCGTGGTTCTCCAAAAAGCGGGTGATGTGATACCGGAAATCGTCGAGGTGGTGAAGGACCTCCGCCCCAAAGGTACCAGACCGTTCAAATGGCCGACAACGATCTCCGAATGCGGGGGGAGTGGCCGTATCGAGCGTATTCCGGGACAGGCTGCGTGGCGCTGCGTCGATAAAAATTCGTTTGCCGTAACGCGGCGGGTATTTCACAATTTTGTCGGCAAGCACGCGCTCGACATAGAAGGATTGGGCAAGAAAACCGTCGACCTTCTCCTTGAAAGCGGGCTTGTGCAACATTTCGATGATATTTTCACGCTGACGGAAGGTGATGTGCTGCCGCTCGAGGGGTTTGCGGAAGTCTCGGCGAAAAAACTGATCGAGTCTGTCCAAAAGTCCCGCCGCGTTCCGCTCGCGCGCCTCCTGATCGGCCTATCCATCCCGCATATCGGTGAGGAGACGGCGGCACTTCTCGCACAGGAATTCCGCACGCTTGAGGTACTCGCGCGCGCAACGGAGGAAAAGCTCACCACCATCGAGGGGGTGGGGGACATTATGGCGAAAGCAGTACGCGAATGGTTCAACGACAAGACCAACCTCGCGCTTCTTTCGCGACTCAGGAAAGTGCTTACGATCAAATCTCCGGCAGTGCAGAAGAAAGATCTCCCGCTTGCCGGTAAGATCTACGTACTCACGGGCAGCTTGAGATCAATGTCCCGTGATGAAGCAAAGGAGAAGCTCAGGGCTCTCGGCGCCGACGTGTCATCTTCGGTATCCAAAAAGACGACAGCAGTCGTTGCGGGCGAAGAAGCAGGCTCAAAATTGGATAACGCGCGGGAGCTTGGGGTCGCGGTGCTGGCAGAAGGGGAATTTCTCCGTATGATAGGAGCATGAAAGATGTCAGGGTTGATATTCAGGCACTTGCGAAGCTTGCGCGGCTCGAGGTTCCCCAAGAGGAGCTCAGACGCCTTGAGCACGAACTTCCCGAAATCCTCGGATTTGTGGAGACCATCCAAGCGGTTGATGTGTCAAATGAGGCAGAGGCGCCGGAGCGGAGAAATGTGATGCGAGCGGACGAAAATCCACATGCGAGCGGGATGTACACGGAGAAGCTTTTGAGTGCCGCGCCCTTTCGGCAGGGTAATCGCATTGCAGTGAAGCAGGTAATATCGCGACAAAAGAAGGTATGAACCTTGATACTCTTACGATCGTTGAGGCACGGCGCGCATTAGATGCCAAAGAATATTCCGCGCTCGAACTCACGAACGCATATCTTGAGAGAATAGCGAAGAAAGACGGAGAGATCCACGCGTACCTTGAAGTGTGGGCGGATTCGGCGCGGGCCGAGGCAAAGGCTGCCGATACGATTATTGCGCGGGGCGAATCGAAGCCGCTGACCGGAATTCCCCTTGCAGTCAAAGATAATATTCTGATCGAGGGTCGCATTGCCTCCGCCGCATCAAAAATCCTTGAAAAATACCTCGCGTCGTATGATTCGACGGTCATAACGAAACTCAAAGCTCAAGGAGTGGTCTTTTTGGGGCGGACCAACATGGATGAATTTGCCATGGGTAGTTCGACGGAGAATTCCGCCTATGGACCTACGAAAAATCCGGTGGATCCGCGTCGTGTGCCGGGTGGATCGTCCGGTGGATCTGCGGCTGCGGTCGCCGGAAACCTCGCGCTCGCCGCTCTCGGGTCCGACACAGGTGGTTCCGTCCGTCAGCCTGCGGCACACACAGGTCTCGTCGGCCTTAAACCGACGTACGGAGCGGTATCGAGGTCGGGATTGATCGCGATGGGTTCTTCGCTTGATCAGATCGGGCCTTTGACAAAGACAAACGCTGACGCGCGCATCATATTCGACGCGATTAAGGGGTATGACGAAAAAGACAGCACGTCACTCCCGGATCGGTCGGGTCCGGCAGCGAAAGAACAGCCGAAAGTGCTTGGTGTGCCGCGCGCATTTCTGCAAAAGGGCGTAGACGCGGATCTACTTGATGTTTTTGAGAAGACTCTGAGGCGTCTCGAAAAGGCCGGATACGAAATACGCGACATCGAGATGCCAACGCTTCCATACGGTCTTGCCGTCTATTACATCATCATGCCGGCAGAGGTCTCAACCAACCTCGCGCGCCTCGACGGAATTCGATACGGGCTCTCCATACCTGCTGACACCATAGGGGAAGTGTATGAGAAAACACGAGCGGCTGGATTCGGGCGGGAGACACGCCGACGTATTCTTGTCGGAACGTTCGTTCTCTCGTCCGGGTACGCGGATGCCTACTATCGCAAGGCGCGGGCCGTTCGCTCGGTGCTCAAGAAAGAATTCCGTACCGCTTTTGAGAACGTGGACGCGATCGTCCTGCCCACAACACCATCTCCGGCATTTGTGCTCGGTACAAAAACAAGTGATCCGCTCGCAATGTATGCGGAAGACATTTTCGGGGTCTCTGTCAATCTTGCGGGAGTTCCCGCGATCTCGGTGCCATCGGGCACGGTGGAGCGCGATGGCGTCGCGCTTCCGGTCGGATTTCAGATCATCGGAAATTGGGGAGGGGAGGAGGCTTTGTTCGTGATCGGAGAGGACGTGGAAAAGGCGTAGTATACTTTTCTCATGGACGTACAGCCGACGATAGGGGGTTCCTTTGCGTGGGCACTGTGGTTTTTGGGCGAGGTTGCGTTCAAGTTGGTGCCGGGTACCGTGGTGACCATCGCGGGCACTGGTGCCGCACCTCCACCGGACGCGCCGACCCCGCTAACCGCGATCATC
>ERZ1292632.1198-Hain-H43-01um-R2-1198-length-26270-cov-9_pt1 | contig 26270 bp, 21 predicted proteins | sample MGYA00564407_ERZ1292632 | MGnify/ENA primary metagenome ERZ1292632 (study PRJEB36523, sample SAMEA6512637) | groundwater metagenome | collected 2019-01-08 | study: AquaDiva: Metagenomics assemblies of 32 groundwater samples | reverse complement strand
CTTTACGCCCAATAAATCCGGATAACGCTTGAGGCCTTCGTATTACCGCGGCTGCTGGCACGAAGTTTGCAGCCCCTTATTCCCACGGTACTGTCAGTGCGCGCGTAGCGCGCAACTAATAACATTTAACAAATAACTAATAACATTTAAGTTAATGGTTATAAGTTGTGAGTTCCAAGTTGCGTGCTACGCACGCCTTCATCCCGTAGAAAAGAAGTTTACAATCCTAAGACCTTCATCCTTCACGCGGCGTCGCTCGATCAGGCTTTCGCCCATTGTCGAATATTCTCGACTGCTGCCTCCCGTAGGAGTATAGCCCGTGTCTCAGTGCTAATCGTTGGGGGTCACGCTCTCACGTCCCCTACCCGTCGTAGCCTTGGTAAGCTCTTACCTCACCAACAAGCTGATAGGACCTAAGCCGTTCCCGAAGCGGCTTGCGCCTTTGGAATTACTTCCACATCGGGTATTAGCCAACCTTTCGGCTGGTTATTCCCGTCTTCGGGGTACGTACTAGGGTGTTACTAACTCGTTCGCCGCTCGCCTTCGGCTCGGACAAATAACTTATAACAATGACTAAAGACTTTTTATCGTCAATGGTCATAAGTCATCAGTCATCAGTCCGAGCTAAAAGCTCGCACGACTTGCATGCCTTATCCACGCCGCCAGCGTTCATCCTGGACCAGAATCAAATCCTCGAAAAAAGTTTAAGTTCTCAATTGAGGAACTTAAACTTCGTTTTTAAAAATCCTTCGCCTTACGGCTCGAATTTTTAAAAAATAAATTGGGACAACTAAAAAATTTTCTAATTTTCATTACTCGCTATTCCGTTTTGAAAGAGCGTTCGAATCAATCAAAAAGATCTCTTACAGGGATTTTTATTATAGGCGGGGCGGAAACTTTGTCAAATTAATAAAAAGAGCCCGAAAATGGGCTCTTTATTCATTATATACTCGCTTTTTCAGCTATTTTATAAAAATGGTCGAAGGTAGCGTTCGGTTTTTTCGAGCAATTTTTCAGCAATTCGTTTATCGCTAATAAATTGACCAGTGAGAATAAGTTTCACCGCTTCATCCACCGATTTTTTCGGATTAATCTCTTTAGGTTCGGCCGTTTGCATAATCCCTTGATCGGCGTTTCGGATAAGAGCCATTACTATTGCCGTTGCTTCTTCGTCACTCATAATCTTATCCATATCGTCCGGATTGAAATCTTCTGGATCGGGATCGAGTTTGAAAACACCGTCCGGCGCCTGAAATTGCCAAAGCCTTTCTCGAAGCTTTTGAAAATTTTCGTCGCCGCCGTAGTGAAATTTACCTATATCGAAAAGCTGCGAAGACGTGCCAAGCGATCGCTCTAAAAAATCTTTTACTGTTATACTAATCATTGTCCGTTTCTTTCTAAAATTATTAGTGGATTTTTAAATTTAAATTACTGATATAGAGAATAAAGCAATAATCTATTTAAGTCAAGAGCTCTTGCTTTTATCTGATTTTTGGATAAAATAATAATCGTTTATGAAAAAAGAGATTCATCCAAAATATTATCCTGAAGCAAAAGTGAAATGCGCTTGCGGGGCAACTTTTACCGTTGGCTCTACTAGTCAGGAAATTAAAGTTGAAATTTGTTCAAACTGCCATCCATTTTATACCGGCAGTAAAGAATTAATTGACACGGCTGGTCGCGTTGAAAAATTCAAAGCCCGTAAAGCCAAAGCCAAAAAGAACTAACTCTTCGATAAACTTAGGATAAAAATATGCTCGAATTACAAACTAAAAACCGAACGGTTTTCGGGAAAAAAGTGAAAAATATCCGCGCTCACGGCCTTATCCCAGCCGAACTTTTTGGCGCGAATATTAAAAACCTTCACTTAAGCGTTCCTCTCAAAGAATTCGCAAAGGTCTATAAATCAGCCGGCGAAAATACTATTGTGAACGTTGTAACTGAAGAAGGTAAAAAAATTCCTGTTTTTATTTCCGCTGTAATTAAAAACCATCTTTCAAATCAATTGCTTGCGGTAGATTTCCACAGCGTTCAAATGGATGAAAAAATAAAATTGAAAGTGCCTATTGAATTTATTGGCGTAGCGCCGGCTTTAAAGAGCGGATTTGTAGTTGTTAAAGTGACAACCGAAATTGAAGTGGAAGCGTTACCTAATGAAGTTCCTCATAATTTTGAAGTTGATTTAACATCACTCGAAAATGTCGGCCAAGGCATTCGGGTAGCTGATCTAAAAGTAGCGAAAGCTGTAAAAATTATAACCTCCGGCGAATTAGTTATCGCAAACGTGGCAGAAAAAGCTAAAGAAGAAGTTGCCGCGCCAACCGTAGCGCCAATCACGGAAATAACAACTGCCAAAGTGGAAACTGAAGAAACCGAGGCAAAATCCGCAAACGGCGAAAATAAAAAAGCTTAGGGATAATTGAGAACTAACAAGGTTCGCATTTTATCGTTATAATTAAGTATAGCGACTAAAATGCCGTCTTTCCGTATATTTATTAAAATCTCTCTTGCCACGTCAGTAGTATTTTTTTTGGCGGCATTATTTTTATTTGGATCAAATATTTCGCCGAATAATTCACTATGGGTAAAAATTGCTATTGCTCAAACTACGAGCACAGTAACAAGCACGACGGTAAGCGCGCCCACCGAACCAACGAGTAGCGAAAAACGGCAAGCTCTTGAAGCTCAACTCAAAGATCTTGAAAAGCAAATCGAAGAGAATCAAAAAACTATCAGCACTTATCAAAAACAGGGTAAAACATTAACAGGTGAAATTAATTCTTTAAACGCCAAAGTTAACCAGTTGAACCTTCAGATTAAAGCCGTTACTTTAACTCTTTCTAAACTTGGTCAGGATATCACGAATACTCAAGCCAACATTAATCAGACAGAAAATAATATCGATCTCCATCGCAACGCAATTTCAAAAGCGCTTCAAACGCTCTACCAAGCCGATCAAGAAGGCACGCTTAGAATATTACTTGAAAAAGGTAAGCTTTCAGATTTTTTTGGTAATTTAAACAATCTCACGCTCGTTCAAGATAATTTGCGAGTGGCGCTCGCCGAAATTTTAAATTTAAAACAGCAACTAGTCACTCAAAAAGAAGAACTTTCTTCGCAAAAAGCGGACGCGGAAAATCTTCGCGCTATCCAACAAGCCCAAGCAAAAAGTGTTGCGTCAACAAAAAACCAGAAGACAAATCTTCTTCAAGAAACAAAAGGTAAAGAAACTGTTTATCAAAAAATCCTCGCCCAAAACAAAGCATCAGCGGCGCAAATCCGCAGCCGGATTTTCCAACTTTTAGGCGGCGGTGAACTGACTTTTGAAAAAGCTTACCAATACGCCAAACTCGCCGAAGGCGCAACCGGCGTTCGAGCGGCAATTGTTTTAGCAATTTTAAATCGCGAATCGCTTTTGGGGAAAAATGTTGGCCGCTGTTCTTACGTAACCGCAATGAATCCCACTCGCGACAAGCCATACTTTTTAACGCTACTCTCTCAATTAAATATTGATCCTGCCTCCGAAGTAGCAAAAGTTTCCTGCCCAAATGCCCACGGCAGTTACGGCGGGGCGATGGGTCCGGCGCAATTCATTCCTTCGACTTGGAAATTATATTCCGACAAGATAGCGAAGGTTACAAACAATAATCCACCAAATCCTTGGAACAATGCCGATGCTTTTGCCGCAACCGCGCTCTATATTAAAGATCTTTTAGTGTCGTCAGGTTGCCGCAATTACGCGAGCGCGAACAAAAATGTCACCAGTGAACAAACGCTACTTGAACGATGCGCGGCGGCAATGTATTACGCCGGCGGCCGCTGGTACACATACCGTTTTTGGTACGGCGAACCGGTTGTCCAACAAGCGAACGTATATGAAAGCGATATCGCGATTTTGGACAAAAATTCTTAACCTCGCTTAGTAATAAATTTATGAAGGAAAAAAATCTTTAGTAAAGTGATACTTTTGTTTTTCTCCGCAAGCTCTCGGAGGTAATTTTAGATTGGTTCCGCCGAAGGCGGATAAAATTACCGAGAGCGCAGCGGTAAATTTACCGCTGGAGAAAATTTAACCGCGGTTGCGGAAAAGATAAAAGTTGAACTAGTTATTTCTGAAACGCTTTAACTATCGGTTCAAATTCTCCTTGAAGAATTTTTTCAATATTGTGGAATTTTTTGCCAATCCGATGGTCGGTAATTCTGTCTTCGGGAAAATTATAAGTGCGGATTTTTTCCGAGCGTTCGGCGAAACCGATTTGTTCGCGCCGAATTTGGTCAACGGAACCAACGGATTGCTCGCGCTGGATTTCAAATAGTTTGGCGCGGAGCATTTCCATCGCCCGCTCACGGTTCGCATGTTGCGAACGTTCCATCCGACACGAAACCACAATTCCGGTAGGTTTATGCGTAATCCGCACGGCCGTTTCCACTTTGTTCACGTTCTGGCCGCCCGGGCCGCCGGCGCGGGAAAAAGTTACTTCTAAATCAGAATCTTTAAGTTTAACGGTCGTAGCTTCCACAACCGGCAAAACCGCAATGGAGGCGGTTGAGGTGTGAATTCTTCCCTGCCGTTCTGTTTCCGGCACGCGCTGAACGCGATGAACGCCAGATTCATTCTTCAAAGTGTCGTAGACACTTTGTCCTGAGCCCACCGAAGGATTACTTACTTCCGCAACAAAAGATTTATATCCGCGCGCGCCAGATTCACTCGCGTCCATTATCACAAATTTCCACCCGCGCTTCAGAACGTATTTTTGATACATCCGCGCTAAATCACCGGCAAAAAGCGAGGCCTCATCCCCACCCGTGCCAGCCCGAACTTCTAAAATAATTTTGTTTACTTGCGTGCTTTCCATACTAACCATTTAATCTTAAAATTATTAAGAAGACAAGATTGAAAGGTTTTTATGGATAAAAAAGAAAAAACAAATAAAGCGCATATTGTGGCGGTTTCGATGGGTTACGGCCACCAACGCACCGCTTACCCGCTCCGCAATTTAGCGCCGGAAGGTAAAATTATTTTCGCGAATGATTACGAAGGGATGCCAAAAACAGACAGGATAATCTGGCAAAACAGCCAGAATTTTTACGAGTTTATTTCAAAATTCCAGCAGTTTCCGTTCATCGGAAATTTTGCTTTTCATTTATTCGACCGACTCCAAAAAATCCTGAAATTTTATCCAAAGCGCGATCTTTCAACGCCTAATATAACTCTTAAAAATATTTTTCGCTTTATTCATAAAGGTTGGGGTCGGCATTTTATTGAATCACTTGTGAATCCGGCAACTGCCGAACCGTTGCCCTTTATTACCACTTATTTCGTGCCGGCGTTTATGGCCGAATCTTTTAACTACCAGGGCGAAATTTATTGCGTTATCTGCGACGCCGATATTTCACGGACTTGGGCGCCGTTAAATCCCCAAACTAGCCGCATAAAATATTTCGCGCCGAATGAAAGAGTGACCGAACGGTTAAAACTTTACGGCATAAAATCGGAAAATATTTTTTTAACGGGCTATCCGCTACCAGAAGAAAATATCGGTTCGGAAAAAATGGAGACATTAAAATCTGATTTGGAACATCGAATTATAAACCTTGATCCGAAAAAAATTTATCGCGACCGGCATTCGGCGTTGATAAAAGAATATCTCGGCAATATTCCCCACGCTAAAACTCATCCATTAACACTGATGTTTTCTATCGGTGGCGCCGGCGCCCAAAAGGACATTGCCGTGAAAGCCCTAAAAAGTTTGGCTCCGAAAATAAAAAACGCGGAAATGAAGTTTATAATTTCGGTTGGCGTGAAAAGCGCAACGCGTGATTATTTTCTATCCGAAATTAACAAACTGGGTTTAGAAATGAATCTCGGTAAAAATGTGGAAATTCTATACGAAGAGGGAATTTCAAATTACTTCAAAAAATTCAATGAAACGCTTCGCCTAACCGATATTCTTTGGACAAAACCAAGCGAGCTTTCATTTTACTCGGCGCTTGGCATTCCAATAATTATCGCGCCGCCTTTGGGTTCGCAGGAAAATTTCAATCGCGGGTGGCTTCGCGCCAAAGGCGCCGGTATTCCGCAAGATGACCCGGCTTACGCCGACGAATGGCTTTTTGATTTTTTAAACGAGGGAAGGTTAGCGGAAGCGGCAATGGAAGGATTTATTGATGAGGAAAAATTAGGCGCTTCAAAAATTGAGAGAATAATTAGCCGTTCATAATTAACGACAGCTTACAGTAGCCACACCTGGAGTGTACGGCTTAAAAAAACTGTTTTTACTATTACATACTCCAGCTGCATTACTCACGTAAGAATTACTTTGGCCACATCCTGGATGACCTGAAGTGTCACTTATATAGCACGCAGAGCCCCACGAAGCATTTGCTGCCAAAAGACTTGGAGTGCTTACTGTATTTGCTTGAGTATAGACATTCATATTTTGATAACCGCTATTTGTTGAACAAACACCTTGGTCAATGCAAGTAAGAGCGTTATCAAACTCTTGTTGGCCATTACAATCATAATCAAAACTGCCGTCACCGCGAGCCGTTGTGAAAAAAGAAGTTTGATTGGGATGCACATTTGACGCGTTCGTGCCCGAATCATAACAATCATTCGTGCCTGAAGCCGCGTAAACTCTTGTGCCCCCGCTAAGATTTACCGTTGCGTTTGGCGCATGACCGTCTCCGTCAGTGTCGGTGTAATACATATTTGATTTTTTAATGCTCGTTCCACTTCCGAGATTAATCGTGCCGTTTCCAATAGTCATTGATTTCCCTGGATTAAACACTAATTGCGCCGTGCCGCTTAAAGTAATACTCGTTCCCGCCGCAAAGCTCATATTCGCGTTATCAACGCCGTCAATTCCTGACGCGTAACTGCAATTGGTTTGTAATTGCCCTCCTGAAAAATTACACGGGTCTGACCACGCAAGAACGTTTTTTGCTGTCTGCCCGTTTTCGTCGAGAGCAAAAAAAGTCGTGCGATAGGTTGCGCGGTGAGTATCATGGACAATCCAACTCCCTTCGTAGACATTTTCTATAACCAACGAATTCTCTGCGTTTTTAGTAGAAATCAAACGAAGGTCAACCGTAATAATTGTGTTGTCTGTTTGAATTTCCGCCCATGCCCGCTTAAGCGGAGAGTTACTCTCAATCGCCACATTCATTTTCTGCGTGTCGCCAACGTGAACATTAAGCGGGTCTATTTTCCCAGAAACAAATTTAGGACCAGTTTTTGTTTCGGTTATGGTGGTGAAAGAAAAAGCGTTATCTTTATTTGCCACGAACAAAGGAGAAGTAACCTGAAAATACGAAAAACTTAAAAGTGTAATTAGAATTACGACGCCGGCAATAATGGTGTTTGTTTTTCTTTTTTCCATCTATCCGTTTTTACTTCAATAACTTATCTAAATTAAATCCTTCAATATTATCGGAAGAAAAGTTCGTCCACTTCGCCGCGTCAAAACGTGGCGCGATAAATTGATAAGACACTTCCCCGTTGGCACTGCCGTAAATCGTGATTGTTTTTACGCTCTCATTTTTTTGGTACCAAACGTTTCCGCTAAAAGTGGGAGTGAGAAGAACTATTACGTTATTTAATCCTTCTTTTTGAAGATTAGTCGTTCTCGCGAAAAGCCATAAGTCCGATCCTTCTGCCGCGCTAGCAAAAGAAATTACCGCTTTGCCGTTTTTTAAATTCGCCACGCCGGTCACCTGCACTTTAATACCGACTGATTCGGGCGAATAAGTGGCATAACGCGCGCCGTTAATTGTGTAAACCGGGTCAATAGTACCGGCGTTAATTTTTCCCGCGCCACCGCCGATTGTTAAATCAGTTCCTCCTAATCCGTCACCAAGCGTTACATTATAAGAAGTTGAAGTTGGCGAAAGAACGCCGCCGGAAAGCGTCCAATAATTTATACCCGAAGGCCAAGTACTATTACACGTACCACTCAAACAAACCGCGGTTGAACTTACGTTCCCAACCACTTCCAGTTTTTGACTTGGGTTTGTTTTTCCAATACCGACGTTGCCACTATCAACAATTAAACCTGCGCCTGAACCGCCATTCGTAATATAAGCCGCTGGTTGTGATGAGGACGCGGAAACTTTAATGCCGTAAGTTGGCCCAAAAAACGAATCGCTGTCAATTGTAAGTTTATAATTTGGGTCAATGCTTAAATCACCAATCGCCACCTGATTTTTAAATTGCGAAGGTCCTGAAGGGCTTAAAATTACAACAGAATTATTTCCAGCAACGTCACTATCAATTTGAAGAGTTGTACTAGTTAAGCGAAAACTCGCCGAGTCATAAGAATCAAATCCGGCACGTCGTGTGTAAGCTGTGCCAGCTGTGTTTGCAGTATAGAAACCTAATCCAAAAAAACCGCCGTAGGCCTGGCCATAAACTTTAAACTCCGCACTGGAATTATTCGCCTTCGTGCCACCGATCAAATTATTACTAATAGTTGTACTACCTATAATGGCGAGTGTTTTGGTTGAAGAGCTCCAAGTAAAATTAGCGTCGCCAGCAAAAGAACCACCGTTATTATATTGAATTTGATTATTAACACCCCCAGGATTTGTTGTGCCGCCAGCCGGCCACGCGCTGTTACACGTGCCACCAAGACAAAGAGCGGTTGAGCTAACATTACCAACAACTTCAAATTTTTGACCCGGATTTGTGGTACCGATGCCAATGTTACCGGAAGAATTAATAGCCAATCTATCACCGCCAGCGACATTCAAAACAAAAGCGCTGTCTGTGCCTTCTTTGAAAACCACCGGATTTGCGGCTCCCGAACGATTCAAAGAAAACATCGCGTCGTTCGAATCGAAAACTGTAAATTTATTAGCCGGCGTTGTTGTGCCTATTCCAACTTTTCCGGTTGAATTGAATACCGCGCCGATAGTGTCTACTATCCCGTTATTTGCCGCAGAGTATCGCCAGATAATTGAGTCATTCGCATCGTTGTTTTTTACATCTAAAAACATATGACCATTCGTTGAATTTCCATAAGACATACCGAAAGTAGAACCGCCAGATGGAACTAACGTCTCGTTTTCAGTTGCTCTGATAAAACCAGATTGCGACGTACTCTTTAAAACTAATGACCCGCCACTTCTTATAGTTGTAGTGCCGTTTACATCAAGCAGGGACTGCGGAGATAAGGTGCCGATGCCAATATTACTGCCCAATTGAAATATCGCCGAATTTGTAATCGCGGAAGAAGAGGTGGCGAAAGGAATATATCCAACGGAAAAAGGAGAGGTACTGGCAATGCCACCGCCACCGCTAGTACCAGCAGTGAGCTGAACAGTGTTATCAGGAAAAATAACGCCGTTCCCAGTACCAGTTATTTTTATATTGCCGACCACTTCCAATTTTTGAGCCGGTGCCGTTGTTCCGATACCAATATCGCCGCTCGAACTTGCATAAAAAATCTCGGTTGAACCATTCTTCACTTGAAGAATGCCGGTAGGGATAAAAGGCGCATCGGCGATGCCGAATCTTCCTTGAATAAAAGGATATTGGTTAATTGTGTATTCGCTCACGTACCCTGATGTAATTGAAATTAATTGAGGTTGAGGCGTATTTGCGAGAAAATCCAACGTTCCTGTCCCCCACCACTTCACCGTAACAGGAAATGTATCTTGCCAAGAAGTACCAAATTGAATCCAAACTTCCATAACATTATTCGTCACCCCACTACCACTCCGACGAATTAATCTCACGTCTTTCACGCTTCTATTCGCAGGTGTGAGCTGATTAAGTAAAATATTAGCGCTCTCAATATCGGTCGTAGAATTCCTCGCTTGAACATAAAACATGAACGGGTTTCCTTCATTGGATCCTCCCGACATTCGGCCGCCACCTTCAGCAGTCATTCTGAAAGCTTTGTAGCTTCCATCTAATGTGAATTGCGCAACCATTATCCATTGGTTAGTTGTATTACCGCCCGTCTGATTGCTACTTCCCCAATCTCCATAGCTCACTTTTAAGTTGGCGGCGAGCGTGCTCGTCGCGCCCGCGGGAATTATAATACCGCTGTTAAATTTCGAAGCGCCGGTTACTTGAAGAGTGCCATTCACAAAAAGTGTTGCCGGTAGATTTGTTGTCGTGGAAGTGCCAACCGCTAAAGAGAGTGGAAAAGCGTAGTTCGCTGAAGAAAAAGCGCCACCGCTTAAAGCGGCTGGCTGAAGTGCGGTGATGTTCGCGCCGTTTCCGACAAAGCCGTACCCAGCGTCAATTTGAACATTACCAGTTACCGAAAGTTTGGCGCCCGGCGTTGTGCTTGCAATACCAATATTGCCGTTCGGCAAAAAAATTATGTGCTGATTCGAACCGCCTAAAGTTTTAAAAATTAATTGTGATTGAGTTGAATAAACCGTAGTTGTCGCGATTTGCAAAGCGCCACTTGAACTTGCCTGAATTGTCGCGCAATTTGGCGGACCAGGCGGATTCGCGCAAGGCCCAATAAATTGAGCGGAAACGTTCCCCGTGAAAATAAAAACGCCGGCGATAAAAAATAAAAGATAAGTGTTTCTATTAATCATTTTTATTTAAGGTTTAACAATAAACGATCCTTTAATTTTGCCGGCTGGCGGACATGAATTACGGCATTCGAAAATAAAAGTGCCAGCAGTTGAAGCGGTAAAGCTTATGTTCTTTGTAACGTTGTTCACATAAAAACCGGCGCTTTCCGAAAACAAATCATAATCTCCTCCAACCGAATTAAAATTAATTTCAATGATATCCCCTTTTTTAACGGTTAACGTGTTCGGTGAATAACCGCTCACGCTTGCAGTAATCGCGTAAGTATTAAATTTTGAATTCGGACTGCCGTTTGCGCTGACTACCGCCATTTCTGTTTTTGGTTTTGTCGGCTCGGCATTAATTGGCACGTTTGGCGAATAACCTTTTGGAATTGTATTAACACCAACGGACGCAGGATTATTATTTTGAGTGTTAAAACCGTCTTCGTTTGCTCGCCGTTCATTAACCCGACCAAAAATTATAATCAAAGTGACAACCACTACTAAAACAATGAGGGTGTAAATTTGCTTGCTTGTCATTCTTATCTAGTAATTATATCAAATCCGAAAAACTCATTTTAAAGGTCGGAACGAGCTAGAAAAATCTGTTATAATTTTACTATGGCTAAAGTCGGGAAAATAATTTTCTGGATTATTATCGCGATTGTCTTGATTCTCGCGGTTTTTCTCATTCTTTATAATCCTTCACGCACACAAGCGGTTCCTTGTGACAACTTACCAGAAGGCTGCGGCTCAGGCGGAAGCACTCAATATAATCTTAATGTTTCTAAATTTGGTAATGGCACTGGTTCTGTCACAAGCAGTCCCGCTGGAATTATCTGCCCCGGTTCATGCGTCCAAGATTCGGCAAATTTTGGTGTAGACGTAGAAGTTACGCTCACCGCCGTTGCGGACAGCGACTCCGTCTTCGCCGGTTGGTCCGATGATTGCGCCGGCGCCGCAAATTGCACAGTTACAATACTCGGTGATATGTCGGTAACTGCCACCTTTAATCTAATCTCGCCGCCACCACCTCCTCCTTCACAAACCAACATTAGCAATAATACTCTGCAATTTTGGGCTTGGAATGACACTGTTGGCTGGTTTGATTTCTACAACACTCTCTCTGTTATGGTCCAAGACACGAAAATTAGCGGTTACGCCAGTTCTTCAAACGGCGATTTGTCGCTTGACTGCGCGACCACAAGAAACGGCAATGTTTGCGGTGTTTCAAATTACGGCATCTGCAACGGATCGGGACCGCATAATTCTGACGGCACTTGCCCTCTCGGTCTCGGTAATGGAATTTTAAGCGGTTTCGCTTGGAACGATAAAATTGGCTGGGTAAGTTTTAATTGCGACGAAAGTTCTTACGGCGGTTCAAATCAATGCCCGATATCAAACTATAAAGTTCAAATCAGTCAAAATGAAGACGGTGTGTTTAGCGGCTGGGCTTGGAACGACACTGTTGGTTGGATAAGTTTTAATTGCCATGATACTTCCGATAATTGCGTAAAAAGCCAATATCAAGTAAGAACAACATGGTCGCCCACCTCAACTACTGGCCTTCTTGAATCGTCGATTTTCGACACGCAACAAAAAAACGGCGCAATCTTAAACGGTATAATTTGGAAAGGGACTCAACCAACCGGCACTTGCGTGAAATTCCAAATTGCCGTTTCAAATAATTCGGCGGGGCCATGGAATTACTACGGCCCTGACCATAGTAGCACTGCATACTTTGGCGGCAGCTGTTCCGGCTCTAACCAAGTAATTAATATTGGCGGCAGCGACCGAACGTGGGTTAATAACGTCCGCTACTTACGCTATAAAGTTTTTCTCGTAAGCGATCTGCTCTCAAGATACTCACCTGAAATAAACAATATTATTTTGAACTGGAGCAAGTAAAAGCATATGACAAACCAAATAAACATTAATAAGAATCTGCGGTGGCTTAGTTTTGTAAATCCGCGCGAGAAAGACATTAAAAATTTGCGGAATGAATCAACAATTCATCCGATTATTCTCGACGAATTGCTTCGGCCTTCCGACCGTAGCCGTATCGAAAACCACGGCGATTATATTTTTCTCGTTTATCACCTGCCGATTTACAACGTGGAAAACCGGGCTTCCCGCCGGGTAGAAATTGATATTATTGCGAGCAAAACCACGGTAATTACGAGTACTTATGAAACGCTTGAGCCGGTTGTCCAATTTGAAAGAGATCTCGGCAAAAAATTCCGAGGTGATGATATTAAAACCACAGCTCAAATAATTTATTATCTGCTGGAAGAAATTAATGAGTTTTCAATGCGCCAATTGAAGCATATCGAAAGAAAGGTTCAATTCGTTGGCGATGATCTTTTCCGGCACACCAATCAAAAACTCCTAGAAGAAATGTCTTATATTAAGCGCGACTTGCTAGATTTCTCAATGATTGCCGTCGCCCAAAAAACCACCCTCGAATCTTTGATTGATAGCGGTTCGAATATTTGGAATAAAGAAGCGAAAATTTACTTTACCGACCTCTTCGGCGATTTTCTAAAAGTTCACTACTTACTTGAAAATTTGAGAGCGACGATTGAATCTTACAGCGACACAATATCCCAAATTTTCCAATTTAAAACTTCCGAAGTAATCCGCACTTTTTCTGTTTTGGTTGTTCTTACTTTTCCTTTAATGCTTTTTGCGACTATCTCTCTTCAACCGCACATTGATCGAACCTTGATCCGCACTCCGGAAAATTTCTGGCTACTTTTTAGCATAGTGACTTTGGTTGTAATTGGTATCGGCGTATTCTTACGAAAAAAGGGGTGGTTTTAAAAAGAAAAACTTTACCCCGCCAAACGGCGGGGTGCTCATTAATTCTTAATAAATTTATTGCGCCTTGGCTTATAAATTTATAGAATAATGGCATGCGCCTTTACGACACGCTTTCGGGGGGAAAAATAGATCTACCAAAACAGGAGAAAAAAATTAAGCTTTTTGTCTGTGGTCCCACGGTTTATGATAAATCCCATATCGGCCACGCTCGTACTTTTCTTGTTTTTGATATTTTTGTCCGCTATCTTCGTTCGCTCGGTCATAAAGTTTTTTATCTCCAAAACATCACAAATATCGACGACAAAATCATCGATCGCGCACGCGCGGAAAAAAAGAAACCGCTCGCATTCGCAAAAGTTTTTGAAAAAGATTATTACCGGAATATGAAAGCGCTTGGCGTAATGTCAGTCACAAAATACGCGCGGGCAAGCGACTTTATAAAAGAGATTGAGCAACAAGTTAAAACTCTGAAAAAGAAAGGATTCGCTTATGAAATTATCGGCGACGGCTATTATTTTGATATCTCAAAATTTGACGATTATGGAAAACTTTCAAAAAGAACGGCGTTAGAGGCCGAAGATTCTGTTTCGAGAATTGACGAAAATGTGAGAAAAAAAAATAAGGGCGATTTTGCGCTTTGGAAGTTCCAGAAAACGAACGACGAACCAGCTTGGAATTCCTCGCTCGGCCGTGGCCGTCCCGGCTGGCACATAGAAGATACTGCTATAACCGAAAAATTTTTCGGGCCGCAATACGACATTCACGGCGGCGCGGTTGATTTGAAATTCCCCCATCACGAAGCGGAAATCGCCCAACAAGAAGCCGCCTCAGGCAAAAAACCGTTCGTGCAAATATGGATGCACGCCGGCTCGCTATCAATCGAGGGAAGAAAAATGTCAAAGTCGCTTGGAAATTTTATTACTATCGACGATTTTCTAAAAAAATATTCGGCCGACGTGATGCGCTGGATTGTTCTTAGTCATCATTACCGCTCCCCTCTAAGTTTTTCCTGGGCGCTCGCCGAAGAAGCGACCACTGCTTTTAAAACTGTTGAAGATTTTGTTGCTAAAGCTGGTTTTGTAAGCAACGTAAAAGGGAATAAAAATCTCCCCAAATCAGATCTCACAATAGACCTAAAGGAATTCGACAATAAATTTTATGCGGCTTTAAACGACGACTTTAATACCCCTCTTGCTCTCGGCCATCTTTTCGGGCTTATTACAAAAATTCAGCCAAAAATATGGCAAATAAACACAGTAGAGACGAAAATGCTAGCAAATCACATTATCGAAACGTTTAAAATACTCGGATTAAAAATAAAAATCCCGAAAATCCCCCGCGCGGTTGCGATTCTTGCTCAAAAACGTGAGTTATTAAGAGTTAATAAACAGTTTATACAATCCGACGACTTGAGAAAAAAAATCCGAGTGTTAGGATATGAAACAGAAGACACGCCACTCGGACCATGGATAAAACAAAAATGAAATTGCCGCCGCAGGATTTAGAAGCCGAGGCATCCGTCTTGGGCGCTTTAATGCTTGATAAATCCGCGATTATCCACGTAGCGGATGTTTTAAAATCGGTTGATTTTTATAAGCCGGCTAATCAAAAAATTTACGCCGCGATTATGGAACTTTTTGAAAAAGGCGAACCAATCGATATTCTGACTGTTTCCCAAAAATTAAAAGGCAGAAAACAAATTAAAGATATTGGCGGAATCGATTATTTAACCGAACTTGTTTCTGCTGTTCCTACTTCTGCTCATATCAATCATTACGCAAGCACAGTGAAAGAAAATCAAGTTCGCCGCGAATTGATTATTGCTTCTTCCGAAATAAACGAAAAGGCTCTTGATCAGCACGACTTCGAAACTCTTCTCGATCAAGTTGAACAAAAGATTTTTGGCATTTCTGAACATTCCCGTCCCCAAAAATTTATTCATATCAAGGAAGAGTTGCCGCTCGCTTACGAACGGCTTGAGCGACTTCATCAAGGCGAAAAAGGCGCGCTCCGCGGTTTGGCCACTAAATTCCGACAAGTTGATAATCTTCTTTCTGGATTACAAAAATCCGACTTGATTATAATCGGCGCGCGGCCATCTTACGGTAAAACCTCTTTGGTTTTAGACATGGCTCGACAAGTGGCGCTAAACGGCAAATCAGTCGGAATTTTTTCAATCGAAATGTCCCGCGATCAGGTAATTGACCGGATTATCGCAAGTCAAGCTCAAATTCCCCTTTGGCGGTTGCGCACCGGCCGCTTAAATGACGAACTGGAATTTTCTCTTGTTCAAAAAGCTTTGGACGAATTATCTCATGTAAATCTATTTATTGATGACACTCCGTCGCCAAATGTTTTGCAAATGCGATCAATGGCCCGCCGCCTCCAACTCGACCAAGGTCTCGATCTTTTGATCGTTGATTATCTCCAACTTGTTCAACCACGGACAGAGAGTAGTAATATCGTCCAGCAGGTAACGGAAATTTCACGCGGATTAAAAGGTCTTGCCCGCGAATTAAATATTCCGGTAATTGCCGTCTCCCAACTTTCCCGCGACGTTGATAAACGGGAAGTAAAAATCCCCCGCCTTTCCGATCTTCGGGAATCCGGCTCTCTTGAACAGGACGCGGACGTTGTAATGTTGCTTTACCGCAAAGACCGTGGCGGACTTGAACTTTCTGAAGAAGAACAAAACATGGTCGAGCTTATTATCGCTAAACACCGGAACGGCCCCTTAGGAACGGTTCGACTTAAATTTGATCCGGAGAAAGTAAGCTTCCGCGAAATTGACACTCAACACTCGTCAAACGAAATATGATTCCGGAGCCGATAAAAAAGTTTATTGATAATTTTTCAAAATTGCCGGCGTTAGGGCCGCGCCTTGTTACTCGCCTTGCGTTTTACCTTGTAAACATGGATAAGAATTTTCTCCGCGATCTTGAAAATTCTTTTGCCGAGCTAAAAAAATTAGACCGCTGCGAACGCTGTTTTTTTCTTAAAGAAGCTTCAGAAAAACTCTGTGATATTTGCGCCAATCCCGCTCGCGATAAAACCTTAGTAGCAGTGATTGAAAAAGAAACCGATCTCTTGGCGCTTGAGAAAACCGGCCTCTTTAAAGGTCAATATCTTTTGATTGGCGAATTGCCAGAAAGAGGCATTCTTGAGGTGAGCCAAAAACTTCGTCTTAAAAGCTTAAAGATAAGAATTGAGAAAGAATTAGGCGGCAAGATAAAAGAAATTGTGATCGCCTTGAATCCAAACACTTTTGGCGATTTTGTAGCCGGGTTAATCAGGGAAGATTTCAAAGGGCTTGCCGAAAAAATCACTCGTTTGAACCGTGGCATTCCCACTGGTGGCGAGATAGAGTTTGCCGACGAAGAAACATTGAATAGTGCTATAGAACGGAGAAACTAATTATTAAAGCGAACACGAACTAAAAAATGCTTCCGGCATGAAGCATTTTTTATTTTATATCCGTAATTTTCACTTCCGTAAACGGCTGACGGTGGGTTTTGAATTTCCGGTAACGAGTTTTTGAATGGTAGCGAAAAACGATTTTTTTCGGCGTCCGACTTTGTTCAATAATATCCCCTGTCACTTTCGCGTGACTAATATAAGGCGCTCCAAACGTAAGTTTTCCACTATCCTCAACTAAAAGCACTTTATCAAAAACAACCTTGCTGTCTTTATCAGCCGCTAATTTTTCTATTTTGATAGTTTCACCGGCAGTCACCTTGTACTGTTTACCTCCTGTTTCAATAATTGCAAACATAGTTAATAAAATTTAACATGACCTTTCCTGAAAAGCAAATCCGCCCCTCTAATCGGGACGGATTTGTAATTTCGTAATGAAATTTACTCTACTCGTTCGCGAAGCTTTCCTAAGAGTGAAGCGGCATAATCTTTTCCGCCTACGCCGAAAGCAATACCACCGGCAAGCGCGAGCATTGCGACAAATCCAGTGACCAGTGAATTAATGATCGCAACCGCAATGCCAAGCTGTGACAGGGCAGTTAAGAATCCAAAAATCACAATCGCCCAATAAGTGAGCGCGCCCAAGAAATTAGACGCGTGAAGCTTAGCGCTTTTCACCGAGGCCTTAACAAGATGCCTTAACGTATTTCCAATCACGACTGCGGCAAGCATTATCAAAACCGCCACAATCACGTTCGGAATATAAAGCAAAGCGTCTCTCAAGAAATTCGAGAGGGAGTAAAAGCCGAGAATATCAGAAGCGGCCAAAAGGAAAACCATCACGAAGAACCAGTAAAAGAGTTTCCCTAAAAACTTTCCGCTGTTTATCTTCATTCCCGCCCGTTCGAAATAAGGCTCAAGGCCTAATTTCATCAAAGCTTTGTCAATCTTTAACAAATCTGAAATTCTCTCTACTAAAGCGCCGATGCCGCTTGCGACAATTAAGCCGATAAGCAAAACAACAAGCGCGCCGATTATATTCGCCAAAACCATAATGGCGCCGCTCCAAAGATTCTGGAGCGAACCAACAACTAACGATGTCCAATCCTGAATAACCATTTAAATCTATTTTTTGATGTTGATATTTTCGACCTTTGAACTATCTAATTATAACAAAATTGGTCTTTGCCGTCACTTTTATTGAGGTTCTGTTCGTTCAATGTCCCAAACCTCCTTTCCAATGTATTTTTCAACCCATGCCATATCACGGAAAAGCTGTTCTTCTCGTTGTTTTTCTTCAGCGGAAAGCTCTTTGCTCAATTTGGCCTTTTTTACAACTGTTAATTCGGCTTGAATGTCCCGCCGAAGCACGGCAAAACCGCGACGCACCGATTCTTCGGCCTCTTTGACTTCTTTTTGAAACCGCAAATGCTTTCGCCTTGCATGAACGCCGTGGTAAACAACATAACTGCCTAAAGATAAGACCGCGAGGAGAAGAATTAAGGCGAGGACTAAATAGAGTGTTTCGTAACTTAATCGAGAAGATCCAAATTGAATCGCCGTCGGCTGAATGGTTAACTGGATTTGCGGACTCGGCGGGCTTAACTCGTCACCAATTTTTGTTTGCGTCCAAACAAGATAAGTGCCGGTTGAAAGAAAACTATTGTGGCGATAAAACCAATCGCCTTTTTTATCTGTCTCTGTGTTTTCGCTTAACACCTCTCCTGTTCTCGCGTTCTGAAGATAAATAATAATCGTCGCTCCGCTTATGTCACTTTTCCCGCCAATGTAAAATATTTCTTCGTTTGAAATACTGCGGGAAACGGTTGTGACAAATGGCGGCGATACTTGCGAGCTTTGGGCAAGAACGGGTTTTGTTAAAATCAGCGACAAAAGCGAGAAACCAATTATTAGAAGTGTAACTAATGTTTTCCCGTACTTTTGCTTAAACCGCTTTAATTCTTCAAGTTGGTTTTGAATGTGGTGAGGCAATTCCCCGCTCGCCAATTTTAAGTCGTGTAAACGATGCCAGTGATTTAATCGCACGGCGAGCCACGCTAAAATAACAATTAAAATTCCGCCAAAAAGCCAAACCCAAATCCAAGGAATAACTAATTGACTCCTCAAGCGCAGTCCTTGACCATTCACAAACTCAAAAATAGCTTGGCGAATTTCTAAACGTTTTACTTCTTCTCGATAATTACCGGCTTTGTCATAAGCCCTTAAAATAACGTCATAATTCCCGACTTGGAGCGGTTGAGTGAGATATGGACTTTGGGCTTCCACAAAAAGTGTTTGATTGCGCGCAGAGTCAGTTTCGCTTCCCGAATTACTTGGCGAGAGCGCGACAATTTTTAATTCATAATGGTCTAAACCGGAAAAAGCGTCGGTTGTAAAAAATTGGACAATCGGCTGCGCCCTCACCGTCCGCGCGGCCGGCACAATTTCAACCGGGAATTCCGCCGGGGGTGTTGTGTCAATATTCACTTCATAATGAGTTGTTCCACCCCAAACACCGTTGCGCAAGGCCTTGATATGAAAATAATGGGCACCGTCAGCGATATTTTTATAAGCGACGGATGACTGTAACCCTTCGGAAATATCGTCCGATTGATCAACTGGATTGTCGCTTAACATATAACTGAACCCTTCAGCGCCGCCAGCGCTTGGCGCCCAATCTAAAATAACAAGCGAATTAGCATACCATCTTGCTTGATCGGGATGAGTTTTTGAAACGACAAGCGGTCCGGCCGGTGGCGGTAAAACCAAATCATAAAAAGCGCTCTGCGTTTGCCGCAAAGCATCCGTGCCTAAACCGTCATTTAAAAGAACTTTGCTGTTATCTAAAAATTTTAAAATAGCATCGCCGCCACTTTTCGCTCGAAAAGTTAAAGTGGTTACTAGGCCGCTTGAAACATTAATACCGCCAGGAATGCCACCTTGAAAATCAATTATGCCGGTTTGGTTGTTAAATTTCGGCTGACTCGTCCAAACGCTAATAATAGATTTTGAGGTGGCGGGTGAAACAAGCTGTAACTTATCCGGCGGAAAACTTAAAGACATTTGAATCGCGTTTACGCTTGCTCCTTGCGTATCCAAAAAAACGGAAACGTCAAAAGTGCTACCAATTGTAAAAGAACCGGCGGGTGGCAAAATCGAAAGCGAAGCGGCGGAAGCAATTCCCGGCCCGCCGATTAAAATTAAAGCGGAGAAAAAAAGAATTAAAACAAGGCAGTTTTTCATTTGCGCTTATATTTATTATAGCCCATTGGTGCTACTCTAAAAATTAAAATCATCCCCAAGAGCACCAATAACAATAGGCCAATTTTTTTCAGTATTTCTTCCCACAAATAGAGCGTTTCATTTGTTTCTAAACCGGCATTGTTCACCGTTTTGATTTCCAACTGCCAAGCGTGAGCGGGCAATGGCGCGGGATTTATAATTTGCTGTGAGTCGCTCCAGCTAAACCAACGTTTAAATCGCATTGTGGAATAATCGGTACCCGATTCTTTGTCTTCTGAGTTAAAAACTAAAATTTTTCCGGCTTCAATCGGCGTTGTTACAATTTCGGCATTAAGCATCGGCGGCGTTGAATCTAAAATTGGCGAAAGCGTCACAACTGGCGCCTCACTCGTCACGTTTATTGAATAAAAAGATTCTGGCGCTTTAATAACCGTCCCTAAGCCGTTTGCCAAATAAATTTTCCCGTTTGTTAAAGTAAAAAATACTTCACCCGTCTTTAAAGTTTGAAATTTTAATTTAACTATTAATCCGTTCTCGCCGTGAAAAGGTTTTAATGTTCCACCAATTAAGCTAACTTCTCCGTCAAGAAGAACGGTCGGCGGTTTTTGCCAAACATCAACGATTGAACCGCTGTTATTGCCACCTAAAAATTTAAGCGTATCAGGCGGATAATTGATTTCGAGATTAAAAACATTCACTTCTTCCTTGCTGTTTAGGAAAATGCTTAATTCAAATTCCGAGCTCGGCGCAAGATTTGAAACGTCAGTTTTAAAATAAATTGCCGGCCCGGCGGCTGAAACTAGTCCGCTAAACAAAAATAATGAAATAATTGCGTAAAAAAGTTTTTTCATTTCTAATTTTCACTATCCGGTCCAGTAATAAAATAATATTGAAACATCAATAAAGTTAACCGTGCCATCCCCATTTAAATCATAACGGGCGATTTTGCGACCATTTTGTCCGTAAAAATAAAGAATTATACTTAAATCAATAAGGTCGACATGGCCGTCATTGTTAAAATCAGAACTCAAAACAATTTTTTTCAGCAGTGACGGTGGCAAGCCACCACCCGCGGATGGCGGCGGCAAATTTACCGGCTGAGCAGTCGTTGTTGTTGGTAATGGAAAATATAAAAAACCGCTTTGCAGTATGAAAGTGGTGCCGCTCGAAATACCAATCACTTCTTGACCGATTGAGCTCCAAAGTTGAAACCCAGAAGAAGTGGAAAAACCGGCGCCCAGTTTAATTACCGGATCGCGGATAATAAAACCGGGCGACGTAAAATCCGTCGCCCGGACGAAAAAGGGCAAAAAGAAAATACTGAGCAACAAAATCAACGGCGTAATTTTCTTTGCCAATTTCATATCAAAGATCAATTAAAAAACTAAATTATGGGTTGGCTTTCTTAAACTGATCGATTGCTTGGGTTACCCGCGAATCTGTTTTCAAGTTTTCAATAAAGAGAACTTGGTCGCGATTTATCCTCATCTCGTCTGTCGGGCCGTGTAATTCGCCGCCGAGCTTCACGATATTAATGTTCGTTGGCGGAGTTTCACCAGCTTTCAAAGGCTGTGGCGCCTGCGTAATCTGAAGATAAAAAACGTCATTCAGCACCACGAACTGACTCGCCTCACGACTTAAATTACCAAAATAAACCTGACCGTTTGAGAGAAATACGGCCTGATACACGTTATTAGAAGTAAAAACTTGAGGAATTACTTTAAAGTAATAAAGCGCGCCAAGCACAACAACCACGACTAGAACGATTAAAACTTTTACCCAACTTTTTCCTGTTTGCATGTTATTTTATTTATTTTCGACCATTTTTATATTAATAATTATACACTGTCGAGGAATTCAGTTCAAAGATTATGGCGCTCCACCGCCTTCATTCCCACCTCCACCAGGACCCCCGCCAGTCGTACCACCGCCGCCGGGGTCACCTCCCTCGCCGCTACCACCAGGCGGCGTTCCACCGCTCACACTGCCACTACCTGGCGGCGCGCCACCGGAAGCCGCATTTTCGCTATTTCCGCCACCGCCAAAATTCGCGTTTGGCTTCGCGTGGTTTATATTCGCTGCCGAACCGCTGACTGTTATTGTTTGAAGAGAAGTAACTCCGCTGCTAATTATATTCGTGGCGGAAAGTGAAAGAGTAAGATAATAACCGCTATTTATATTTGAAACATCCGCCCGCAAAATTATATCGCTTGTTGTTGCCGTCCAACTGCCGCCTAAAACTATGGTGCCTGAATTGCCGGAAATCGCTACTGTCCCCGTTGCCCCGACCGGCTGCTCTCCCTCGTCAATTACCCCGTTGCTGTTTGCGTCAAGATAAAGGCGGGCGTTTGTAATATTGGAAGAGGCAAACCCTGAAACGCCGGTGATATTAATTGTCGTTGTTGTAATCGTAATGTTCTCGCCGGTATTCGCTAAACGGAAACGATAAAGTTCCGCGTTAGTGATTGACGCTCCGCTATTACTGAACAGGTTTGCCTCTTGGCCAGTCGGATGATTTTGTTCGGCAAGTTTTCCTTTGATTATTTTTGTTCCCGAATCAACCGCCGCGTTTCCTGATGCCGCGCCCGCCACTCTTAAACCAAACGAACTCGTTGCCGCGTTTACCGCCGTGAAATTCCCCATCTTAAGACCGGAAATCCGCACCCAATCACCGTTTGAAAAGTTTTGGATAACATCAATAACCGCCTTACTGTTGCTCGCCTCATAAGTAACGCCGGTCGTGGAAATTTTGGCGCAAGCATTACCGGCTGAACAAGTGATCGACGAGATAGACGTGTCCCAAGTAGCGGCAAAACTGCTTGAAGCGATTGCTAAGCGAATATCGGTTGTTGAAGCGATTGCATTTGCTCCTGACCCCGCTTTTGTATTGACATCGGAAATAGTTGTCGACGCCTGATTGATTTCAAAAACATCATCCGCCGTTGAACTTGTGAAAGCTGCCGCCGCACCACCAAATGACCAATTCGAATTATTACCGGCATTATTATTTGAGCCATTACCGGCGTCAATTTCGCTGCCACCTAAGGCATTCGAATCTTTCACATCAACATTAGAAACCGTCGGCGAGCCGGAAACATTGAAAAGCCAAGTGGTGGAAGTGCCGATTGTGGAACGCAGATAAACTCTCGTTGTCGTATCCCCACCGTTTAAGTTGATTGTGACCGCCGTAAAAGTAGAAGAAGCAATAAATTGGATTGATGATGATGGCGTAACATCAGTAAAAGTGCCGTTCACGGTCGTTGTCGCGTTAAAAGTAACACTTGGTGTTGTGTCCGGATTATTCCAAGTATTATTCACGATTGTTAAATTATTGAAAGCCGAACCACCACTCATTGTTCCTGACATGGTTTGTGACGAAGAGCCGTTCAAAATCACCGTGCCGGAATTATGCGTGAAAGTGCCGCCGGTATTCGTGTAGTTTCCGCCTAAATTCAATGCCCCTGAAGGCGCGGTGAAAGTGCCGGCAGAAATATCTAAATTGCCGGCAATTATTAAAGCATTCACGGAAAAGGTTGCAATCTCACTACCACTGCCGCTCCCGCTGTAAGTTAAGTTACCGGAAATTGTTCCGGTCGCGCTGTTAGTTGAACTATCTAAAGTGGTGCTACCACTGCCGTTCGCGAAAATTTGAACGCTCGTGCTGAAAGCATAAGTGCCGGTTGCCATTGTAATAGTCCTCGCCGAGGCGCTTGAAGCGTAAACTTCAACCAAACCGCCATAAGTTCGACCAGGCATCGTTTGGTTATTATTCGTAGAATCAAAACGTAAAATCGAACTTACTGTTCCGTTTGTTGGAAAAGTTGTGGTGGAAAGATAAGTGAGCCGGCCGGCGCCAGTTGAAGTGCCGTTAAGAATTAAAGTTGTTGAAGCGGTTATGGTTCGGCCGCTATTAATGCTCAAACTGGTAGAAGTCGCGATAGTAAACGTTCCACCAACAATCAAATCGCTTGAAGTCGCCGTAATCGTGCCGGTCGAAGAAGCGGTTAAATTATTCACCGTGTTTCCGCCGCCGATAAGTGTGGCCGAAGAACTGGTCATTGTAATTGTTGTCACGCCCGCGCTAAGACCTGATCCCGAAAGATCAAGATCGCCGGCGACCGCGAGATTATCCGCGAGCGTATTAGAGTTTCCGGAAATAGTGAGATTTTGAAGGGTGTTGCTATTTGAAGTGAGCGTCTTGCTCGAGCCACTCATCACTAAAGTATGGCTAGAGGTGGCGCTTAAAGTGGTGTTCGTGAAATTAACATTACCCGAGACTGTTAGCGTGCTTGTGCCGGTAACGAAAGTTTTTGTGCCGGCTGCTGAACCATCTAGATCTCCGGTTATATCAATTACTGGCGAATATGTCGCCGCCGTTGAAGTGACGCTGGCGCCAGAAGCTAAAAGAGTGAGACCATTCGAAAAATTTAATGTCTGACCGGAAGTAGTGCCAAGAGTGACAACTCGGCCGGCGGTTCCTCCGCTATTATTAATCTTCACTAAACCGCCGTAAGTCCTGTTTACTACATTTAGATTGCCGGCAGTCGCGTCATAAGTCAGTGTGGAAGAAACATTACCGCCGGTTGGAAAAGTGTTCGTTGACTGATAAATCAAATCACCGCTTCCGGCAATTGTCCCGTTCAAAGTCAGGGTTCCAGCGCTACTCTCGGTAAGTGTTCGGCCAGAGCCAATTGATAAGGTGCCGTTTGATCCCACGTCAAGCGTGCCGGAAATAGTGAGATCGGAAGTAGAAAGAGTTGTCGTCCCGGCGGAAGCGGGATTAATCGTCAAATTCGGCAAAGTATTTCCTGCGCCGACTAAGGTGGCGGAGGTGGAGGTCATTAAAAGTGTTACGCCGGTCAAAGTCATTCCAGAACCTAAGGTCACATTACCAGTTGAAGTAACATTGCCGGAAATCGTCGCGGCGGTGGCGGCCGAAAAATCCAAATTATTAAAAGTTTTACTCGCGCCGGTAAGGGTTTGCGATGAACCATTAAATAATATAGTGCTGCTAGCTGGCGCGGTTAAAGAATTGATATTTGTAAAAGCAGGAGAACCGCTAAACTTCCATGTTCCACTACCAAGATTTAAATTTTTTACTAAACTCGCGCTTCCAGAAATACCGGCGGTTGAAGAAACGGTGGGATTATAAACTGACCCGTCAACCACAATATTATTAACTGTGGGGGCTAAACTTATCGCTCCTGTTCTCAAAGTTTGACCCGCGCCATCGCCTAAGGTAATCGTGCCAGTCGCTCTTGAACCGGAATTATCAAATTGAACTGTTATTCCGGAATAATCTCTGTTTGAAACTGTTTGGTCATAATTTGCCGTGTCAAAAATAATTTTAGAAGGAGTGGAAGTGCCAGTGGTCGGGAAAGCGCTCGATCCTTTATATGTAAGGGTGCCACTATTACCCGAGCCATCAAGCGTGCCGTTTAAATTAAGCGCGCCGTTCACTGTTAATGTGCCAATGCCCCAAGTAAAAGTGGTACCGGTTGCGACTGTAAGAGTTGTCGAAACTGTTAAACTATTGCCAGTTGGCATGGAAATTGTGGAAGAAACAGTAAGCGCGTCAAGCGTAAGACCGCTTGAAGGAGTTAGGGTCGCGGAAGTGGAAGCTATTATAATCGCGGCTGTTCCTGGCGTAATTGTTCCACCACTCATATTTAAATAACCTTTAATAGTGTCAGTTTCGTTCGCGAGAGTAATAGTGCCGGTTAATTTTAAGTTTGGTAAAGCGTTTCCGGCGGAAGTTAAAGTGCCGGTGCCACTCATAAGAATTGTTGTTTTACCAACGGTCGCGGGAAGTGAAAAAGTGCTGCTTGTTAAATCCAAACTGCCGGCAATAGTTGTAGTGACCCCATTAGGCAAAGTGAAAGTTTTTGTGCCACCAGTTCGGCTAAAACTTAACGTGCTTGAAACGCTTATAACAGGCTGCGCAGCTCCGCCGGGATCAAGTGTAATATTCCCGCCGCCCGAAGAATTAGTGGTAACCGAACTCGCAAAATTAAAAGCGGTGCCGTTTGTTATGTCAAAAGTAAGAGTTCTAGATGAAGCCCCGCTATTATCGAAAATAACCGGACCGTTTGTAAGGTGTGAGGTAAAAATACTCATTGCGCCGTTTTTCATGTCAAAAGTGGTGGTAGCGGAAATTTTGCCGTTGCCGCTTGGCTGCCAAAAAGCGCTGCCAGTCGGCTGAAAAAGAAAATTTCCCGCGCCGGAAATCGTGCTTGTTGAACTATGTAAAG
>ERZ1292632.1197-Hain-H43-01um-R2-1197-length-26280-cov-5_pt1 | contig 26280 bp, 30 predicted proteins | sample MGYA00564407_ERZ1292632 | MGnify/ENA primary metagenome ERZ1292632 (study PRJEB36523, sample SAMEA6512637) | groundwater metagenome | collected 2019-01-08 | study: AquaDiva: Metagenomics assemblies of 32 groundwater samples | reverse complement strand
CGCACAGTATTGGCCATCCTCGAAAACTATCAAACCAAAGAAGGAACGGTAAGAGTTCCTAAAGCGCTTCAATCCTACATGGGCGGCTTGCAAGAAATAACCAGAGAATAGCGAGCTATGAAACTCGGAGGCATTAAAAGTCCGCACTACAACGACGCGGTAGCGCGCAGGCGCGAGCGTAGGAGAGATGTCGGACGTGGCGTCGTCTGGTTGCTTGCGGGAGGGCTAACGGGGACGCTGGCATACTGGGTACTGTTATCAGGGGCGTTTGCGCTCTATGATGTTGAGATCGCCGGTCTTGAGCGCGTAAGCAGCGAACAGGTGGGGAACTATGTTCAAGATGCGCGCACCGCGACTCTTTTTAATGTGATTCCCCTGGGAAATAATACGCTGTTTTTTGATAGTGGCACTGTCCGCGCGCGGTTACTCGCTGATTTTCCAGAAATTAAATCTGTACAGGTCAATCGCGAGCTGTGGCATCGCATAATTTTGACCATACAAGAACGCCAAGCCATCGGCATCTGGTGCTTCAAGGAAGTATGCCGCTATGTTGATGCCGATGGCCGTGCATGGGGTAACCCCTCCAGGTCCTCCGGTTCGCTGTTGTTGATTGTTGACGACGCTAAACACGAATCTGTGGATTTTATCGGCCCCAGTTTACTCAAGCCGGTTCAGCAAGTGGCCGATGAACTGACACGCCAGGGCATCGGCATTAAATCTATTGCTATTCCCGATAATCAATTTGATGATATCTGGGCGATAACTCATTTTGGATATCCGATTTATTTTAGTCGTACCCAGAGTATTCAAGATCAAGCGGAAGCGCTGAAAGTATTCCTGGAAAGTAAATCCCAGAACTACAATTTCCATCCGCAGTATCTTGATTTGCGTATTGCGGGAAGAGTATATTATAAAGACGGAGCCATTATCCCGACCCCTTGACTTTATGAAGGGATCTGCTATAATGGAAGCATCAGTTCTTTATACCTCCGACCCCTTCCTCCGGGGCTCGGAAAAAGCCAGTAACTACACGTCTTTTCCGGCCATTACAGTAATTCATTATATGGGCCGAGCGAACTGACATATCTTCTGCCCGAACCACGCCTAGGCGTAACGGGCTAAACTAGTGATAGTGAAGTTCTAGTGCTTGTTGGCTTTTTCCGGGCTCCGATCTCTCGCGAGCGGGGCTGTCGGCGACCTCTTGCCAGGTCGTTACTTGTCCCCGCGACTTGCGCGGGGTGAAGGGGTGATAGTGGTAACCTCTGTCCGACTTAACAGTCGGGAGCTTAACAGAGCAACCATATCCGGGGTGGCAACCTGGAGTCGAGAAGAGTAGTACTCTTCTGATCATACGCCCGGGTGCAGGCAAGAAGGCACCCGTTAGTTTTTTTCATTCCGGTACTTATCGCCGCCGCCGGCCTCATCCTAGGTCAGGCAGGGCTAAAAAGTTCTTGCGGACTCCCTGTGCGGTTTGGCAACTGCGCAGACCCGCAGGATGCGGTTGGCATTTACCCGCGGTAAAAATGCACGGCGGGTGTGGGGCTCATAACCCCTACCCCGCTGCACTCATACTGTTCCTTTCATCCATTCGTCCGTTTGCCTCATCGCGGCGTGCCCTAAAAAGTATGCCGCTTTTCTTTTTGTAAACTAGGAGACGAGCATTATCAGTCACCGAAAAGGATTTTCGGAGTCCCGAAGAGGGACGAGAAGAAGACGGCTCATCAGTAAGATGAGAACGTTGTGCCTTTTCGGGGACTGATAGGCGAGTCCTGTCTGGGAACAATGACACGGAGCGATGGGGGGTAACTATTTCAGCAATATAAGAGGCGCGGAACGGGGAAATTGTCGCTGTTCGTATTCAAGCGGAGTCAGGATTTTCACATTCCTGGCTTTTTGTTTTGCCGGGGTTGCCGTGTCGCTCATATACATAAACGTTTGCATAATGGCAGGCAACCCATCAATAGAATAATCCGATTGCCCATACACGTACGTAAGTCGTTTGGGTTTACTACGGAGTACTGACTGGGCAGTTGTAGTAGCGTCTGAAGCGTATGCCCGCGCGGTGTGGGCGTCCACAGCCCAAATGCCAAAGTAGTTTTCAAATCCCTGGGTGGCAAGCGCTACTAATAGCGCCGCCATAAGCACGCCACCCACAATACGCGCTTCTTTCATATAGTGCCGTCCGATGCCCGGAATATTAACGTGGGCCGCGTGTAGATCGCGTGTACCATACCATCGGCTGACAAATTGCATAAACCACAAGAGTCCTTCGGCGGCAATCAGCATAACTACCGGAACAAGGCCTAAGGCACGCAGAGCATCGGGAGCAGGTCCGCGGGTCAATGCCGAGGGGACGATGCCCACCACAAACCACGACAACAGCAACACCTGCATGGCTGAAAAATGTCCGTGGGTCTGTCGGCGCTTGATTAATTTAATCGTGCTTTTTACGAGACCCACCGCCGCAAGTGCGGCAAGGGGCCACCATAGCAATGGCTGATCGGCAATGCCATGGAGCCAATCGGGGTCTCCTCCGGTAAAGAGCATACCTACGGTTTGCAGAAATTGGGTAATGAATCGCGCCAAGCGTTCTGGAGCAAGCGGCGTATACGCGGTGGCGGTAGTCATCACCGCATCAGGATCGAGATAGAGATTGAAGCCCATCGGCAGCCACACAAGCAACATCACCAGTGACGCAAGCACGATGCCACGCACTATTTTATTGCGAACATGCTGGTAATCGTCTTTATTGAAATCTTTTTTCAGCATGTGCAGGTACGCCATAGTCGTCAGGACGGGAACGGCAAGAAATAACCAGAACCATGTATAGGAATACATCCCTAGTGCAAACAGAATGCCCGCCCCCGCAAACGCTAGGAAATTGACAGTGCTTATACCGCGCCAATATGCATAGAGTCCCCATGTTAAAAAGAGCGGCACCATAATTTCTGCAAATCCTGTGCGGGAGAATGTGACGTGCCACGGAGAAACTGCCAGCAAGAACGCGGCAAGCGACGCAATGCGAATATTGGTGAGCGTGCGGGTCAGCAGATAAAGACCAAGCACCGTGAGCGTGCCCGCAAGCGCAGGTATCACATGCAACGCCCACGGATTGTGCCCGAACTGTTTGATACTCCACGATTGCAGAGCGACAAACAGGGGTCCGCTGACAGCGTGTTGCGGAACTTGGGTCGCTTGGTTGCCCACGTAGGCCTCAAGCGGCGAAACGCCCGTTGGTATACGGGCGAGGTGATAGCCACGGAAAAACAGCGCCAAAAGGACGATGCCGGTGACGAGCAATATTTCAGTAGAGCGCTTCACGGATCTCTATAATTGTAGCATTGTTGTGACTTTTCTTGTCCACAGAGCCGTCTTTGTTCTCACGTAAATCCATCACATTCTCTCCATCTTATGTAAATATGCGACTGGATTTATCCTTTTCCCACAAACTCATCTGACAGCAGAGAAATCCATTATGAACGAGGAAATGGGGCCTGGTAACAAAGGAGTTTGGTCGACACGAACGGTGTCGGGAACCAAACTTTTGTCAGGCACATGACGAGTGAATGATAGGATTTCTTGATGGAAGATGCGCGCAGTGGGGAGAGGATAAATCCAAGAGCATATCGAGGTATAGTGTGGTATAATTTCTTTATGGCTGAAGCGCCCATGAACATCATGGAGCAGATTGCGCGTCTGGAACAAGAACTCCAGCAGAAACGTGCCCAAATCGGGGAACAATACAAAGCGCCTGCGACCAAGGAACTTCTCCGAGAAGTTGTAAGAGAGCGATTCCAGGCGGCAATGCCCGCAGGACAAGTGCCGTCATTTGCTCCTCCGCCCAAACCTGCGATGCTCGACAACATCTCCCAGGCGAAAGTGGAAGAACTCGTGGGGGTTGCATTCAATCAAAATCTTGAAGAAGCGATACAGCAAGCCATCGCAACCCACAACCCGGCGATTATTGACGCATTCCACGACACGATTGTTGATGAGCTCTACGACGAAATGCTGACGCAAAAAATGGTTCCCGAACTGCCAGCTTAGAGCATGTCTCCTCTTTTTCTCATTCTTTACCTACTGGTATTGACGGTGATCGTCATCGCCGCCTTCTTTATTGTTGGCGCGTGGCGCAGTCGCGGCGGCATTGCGCGTGGACTTGCGATGACGCTGTTACTCATCACCTTACCGAAGGGCGGAGGAGTCCAGGAAGCCGCCTCGCAAAAAACAGAAAAAGACCTCATCGGGGTGATGGAACAGTTGTTGAATTCTCTGACGAGCTTACATGCCGACGGGTGGAATAAATTTATTTACGGCGAACCCTATGTGGCGCTTGAAATGGGGGTACACCATATCGGCGAGGAAATTCATTTTTATGCAGCTGTTCCGAGGACGTATGCGTTGGTATTTGAAAAACAGGTGCATGGGCTCTACCCGGAGGCGCAAGTGGAGCGCGCCAAAGAATATAACGTCTTTAATCCCGGTGGCGTGACGGCGGGGGCGTACCTCAAACTCACCGGCTCCGAGATTATGCCGTTTAAAACCTATACCCAACTAGAGAGTGATCCGCTCGGACAAATCGTGACGGCGCTCTCCAAACTCCAGCGCGAGGGCGAAGGTGCGGCGCTCCAGGTACTGATCAGGCCCTCACACCGTAAAGATATCGCTGGACTCGCACAGAAGGTGGCGCAAGAAATGCAGCGTGGCAATCCGTTCCAAAAAGCGCTCACGCTAGCCAAGCGCGGCAAACCCGCCGTGTCCAAAAATACTCCCGCTATTCAGGAGCCGCCGCAGGTCGTGACGCCATTTGAAAGCGAGATTGTAAAACTGCTCCAGAGCAAGGCATCCCGTCCCCTATTTGAAACCAACATCCGCTTATTGGTATCAGCGGCGGACGAAACCCGCGCCGAACAACTATTCCAAGAAGTTACGGGGGCGTTTTCCCAGTTTTCACTTCCCGATCTAAACAACTTCAAGATATTCCGTCTACGAGACAGGGCACTCGAGACGCTGGCGTTCCGTTTTTCATTCCGTTTGTTTGATAAGAGTCAGACGGTATTCCTCTCAAGCGAGGAAGTCGCAAGTTTGTATCATTTCCCCCTGCCGACGACACAAGCGCCGCGCATCAAATCTCTTAAATCAAGAGCCGCAGAACCACCCGCGAACCTGCCCGAGCAGGGAGTCCTGCTCGGCATCAATCGTTTTCGCGGACAGGAGCATCCTGTACGCCTGACTGACGATGACCGGCGGCGGCATCTCTATATCATCGGACAAACGGGTACCGGTAAGTCATCACTCATGAAGCAGATGATTGCGCAGGACCTCCGCGCGGGCAAGGGATTGTGCATGATTGACCCCCACGGCGAACTTGCCGAGTATACGTTGTCACAAGTGCCGCGGGAACGTGGCGATGACGTGGTGTATTTCAACCCCGGTGACGTTGAACGCCCCATGGGACTCAACATGTTTGAAATTGATCCGAGCCATCCCGAGCAAAAGACGACGGTCATCAATGAACTGTTCGGCATTATTGAAAAACTCTATGACCTGAAAGTATCCGGCGGACCGATGTTTGAAAAATACTTCAAGAACGCGTGCTTGCTCCTGTTGGATGACTATGCCCACGATGTTCCAGTGCTCGCCGACATTTCGCGTGTGCTGGTGAATGACAAGTATCGTGCCGACAAACTCACGCGTGAGACCAACCCACTCGTGCGGGAATTTTGGCAGTTAGAAGCCGAAAAGGCCGGCGGAGACGCATCGTTGGCCAACATGGCGCCTTATGTATCGTCAAAAATAGACACCTTTGTATCCAACGAGTTTCTACGACCGATTATTAATCAAAAAAAGAGCGTGTTTAATTTCCGTGAGGTAATTGACAATCAAAAGATTCTTGTGGTGAACTTATCCAAAGGCAGAATCGGGGACATCAACGCCAATCTGCTCGGTATGATTATCAGCGGCAAACTGCTCATGGCGGCGCTCTCACGCGTGGATGTGCCGGAAGATCAGCGCAAGGACTTTTCGATCTATATGGATGAGTTCCATAACTTTACCACCGACAGTATTGCCACCATTTTGTCGGAAGCGCGCAAGTATCGGTTGAGTTTAGTCATGGCGCACCAATTTATGAAACAGCTTAAAGACACTATTCGAGACGCTGTAGTGGGCAACGTAGGGTCTATGGTGGCGTTCCGCGTGGGAGCCGATGATGCGGAGTTTCTTAAAAATCAGTTTGCGCCGATATTTACCGCACAGGACCTGCTTAACATCGATAATTTCAACGCGCATATGAAGCTATTGATTAACAACCAGACATCGCGGCCGTTTACGATTCAGACCGTGCAGGAAGAGCCGGGCGATGGTCCGTGGGCCGCATGGCTCAAAGACGCTTCGCGTATCCGCTACGGACGCTCCCGCCAGGAGGTTGAACAGGAAATACAGATGGGGTATAAGGAGATAAATCCTAAACCCTAATACCTAAATTCTAAACAAATTCTAATGATCAAATTCCCAAATACAAAACCGTTTTACGCATTTGTATATTTGAATTTAGATATTATTTAGGGTTTAGATATTAGAGTTTAGAACTTACTGGTATGCTTTCTCTTTCTCGTAAGGATGTTGTAGGGTCTCTCGTAACCGGCGTTACCGCCGGCGTTATTGTTTGGCAACTTGCGGTGCATTTGCTGGAGGCCCCTTCATGGTTAGGAGTCCCATTTACTGCGTTGCCAGTAGTCACGCCACTTCTCTGGATTATCGGGGTTGAACTCGGCCATTGGTTGGGGCGGCGATGGCATTTCTTTTCCCAGTTTGGGCGCTTTGTGGCCATCGGACTCACGAATGCGGCAGTAGATTTTGGGCTTTTTAATTTACTCTTTGCGGTCACAGGACGAAAACCAGGTTTATTTCTCTGGATTAATATTGTCACGTTCGTTGTTGCAGTCACCCACAGTTTTTTGTGGAATAAATTCTGGACATTTGAGAGCAACAGCACCCACAACGCGGGACGCGAGTTTGGAGCGTTTATATTGGTGAATGTCATCGCGCTTTGTTTTAATGTAGGAACGTCATATCTGACATTCCGTGAGCTTGTTGCTTTGGCAGATATTGGGGTTACCGTCGCCGCGAACATTGGTAAGGTGGCCGGTTCCCTGGTTGGCTTGATTTTCAACTTTGTTGGCTTTAGATTAGTGGTGTTTAAGAAATCTCACGAGCCGTTTGACGATCCCTATGTTGTATAGAAAATATCGACCGCAACAATTTGGCGATGTGGTAGGACAAGAACATGTGGTGCGCACGCTGTTGGGCGCGCTGGCATCAGGGAGAGTCGGCCACGCATATCTATTTGCCGGACCGCGAGGAACCGGCAAGACCACCATCGCGCGTATTTTTGCAAAGGCGCTCAACTGTGCCGATTTCTCCAAGATTCGAGAGGCGAATCTTGGCCAGAAATCGAGCATCCGCGACCAGCAGGGTCGGGATCTCAATATCCAGAACATTCCGTGTAATAAGTGCGCCGCATGTCTTGCGGTGAACAACGGCAACTCACTCGATTTGATAGAAATTGACGGCGCATCCAACGGCCGCGTTGACGAAATACGAGAATTAAAGGGCTCTGCGACGGTTGCGGCCATGTCGGGCGGTTATAAAACGTTTCTCATCGACGAGGTGCACATGGTAAGCACGAGCGGGTTTAACGCGCTGTTAAAAATTCTTGAAGAACCGCCAGCGCATGTCATGTTTCTCTTGGCGACTACCGATCCGCACAAGATCCCGTCCACGGTGCTCTCGCGTGTCCAACGCTTCGATTTCAAAAAACTGACTCCCAAGCAAATTGTTGCCAAGCTCGCCTCCATCGCGAAGTCCGAAAAGATAAAAATTGATGACGAAGCACTCGCAACCATTGCGCTGTCAGCGGACGGGGCCATTCGGGATGCGGAAGTAATGCTGACGAAAGTGCTTTCATTCGTAGGCGAAGGAGAAAAAATCACCATTGAGCGTATTCAGGAGATTCTCGGGCTGATTCCCCATACCTACCACCCGCAATTTTTCGGTTATCTCGTCAGTCGTGACCGCCAAGCCGCCATGACCTTTATCCAGAAGCTCAATGATTCTGGAGGCAATCTGGAGCACTTCTCGCGCGACTTTCTAGCGTACCTGCGGACATTACTGGTTGCAAAAGTCAGTCCCGCGACGCTTGCGGCGGCGGGGCAGGATTTTAGCACGGCGCACATCGAACAGCTCAGCCAACTTTCTGCTTCGCTCGACAATCAGGCGCTGATTCGCATGATTCTGCTGTTCACCAACGCCCGCCAAGAAATGAAATTTTCTCCCATCCCGCAACTGCCGCTGGAATTGGCGGTGATAGAATTGACGAACTCATAGCAGAGGCGTATAAGAGTGACACGGAGGAAAAGAGTCATGAACGAGGAGGAAACGGGTCTTACGTATAAGACGAAACGTTGTGATGAGAAGGACGGGGAAGGCAAACAATGCATCTGGGGAGTAGAGCACAACAGACTCGGTGGACCACCTCACGACTTCCAAAGCGGATATGTGGGAGTTCAGATCGTCGTGCATCCACAGAAGACGGAGCCTCCGCCAAAGTCCAACTAGAACAAAGCGCAGTTCCATTCCAGCCGATCAAGAGCCCCGTGCTCGTTTCGGCGGGGTTCTTTGTTTAAGATCACAGAGTGAGTGCCGACTGCATCAGCATTTGAACGACATCACAATATATTTATAGCGGAGCGAATCTTTCCCCCTACGCAGGTATTCACGGAGGCGAGCAGCAGGGTCCCTGAGCTTGCCGAAGGGTGCGAGCCGAGTAATAGTGCAGCGTGTCGCTGGACACGCTGACACGGCCTGTCTGGGGGGAAGGTCGCGCAGCTGGGTGACTTTTGCTACAATTGCTGAATGCTCAACGTGTTCTTGTTGGGGCTGACGTCACTGCTGGCTGATTTTTCCAGCGAGATGGTGGTGCCCATTCTGCCTTTTTTCATACAAGCGGTGGGAGGCGCAGGCGTTGCCATAGGGCTGACGTTCGGTATCGGCGACGCGGTGGCATCACTCATTAAGGTATTCTCCGGCCACTGGGCCGATAAGACAAAGCAGTACAAACTTTTCGTGGTGCTCGGGTATCTTTTCTCGGCAGTTGCAAAATTTATCTACCCGCTCGCTAACAGTTGGAGCCAGATAGCGATTATCCGTCCCGTTGAGCGCATCGGTAAGGGGTTTCGCGATGCGCCGCGCGACGCGATTGTCTCCGAATCACTCAACGACCATAATCGCGGCAGGGGATTCGGCATTCAGCGCGCGATGGACAGCATCGGCGCCATCATCGGTTCCGTCGCAGTGCTGGTTCTTTTTGTCGTCTATCAAATTCCTTTTCGAACAATCTTTCTCATCTCGGCACATCTTGCGATATTTGCCGTGGTGCCCATTCTATTCGTGAAGGTGCCGCGGGAACTCAAGATTGCAAACAGGCGAAGCATTTCATTTTCCAGATTATCGTCGAAGGTTCGTACCTTTATCGTTATCGCAACCGTGTTTGCGTTGGCCAACTTCAGTGTTGCATTCTTTATTTTAAAAACACAGTCAGCATTTACGGGATTGGATGAACGCCAAGCGCTCGGGCTGGCATTGCTTCTCTATATTTTCTTTGGGGTCTTTGATGCGGTGTTTTCTGAACCGGCAGGCGCACTGTCGGATCGCATCGGCCGCCGCAGAGTTATTATCATGGGGTATGTGGTGTTTAGCATTGTATGCCTCGGATTTTTGTGGCTTTCAGTGGGGATGCACAGCAACGCAACCGAATTTGCCATTCTCTTGGGCTTGTTTGCGCTCTACGGCATCTTCAAAGCGTTAATTGACGCAAGCCAGCGCGCGTTTGTATCGGATCTTTCCGATGCCGATATCCGCGGCACGGCACTTGGCACGTTTGAAACGGCCACGGGCCTTGCGGCGATTCCCGCAGGGCTTGTCGCCGGCGTGCTCTGGAATATCACCCCCGCGTATACCTTTTTGTTTGGCTTCGGTCTCTCTCTCATTGCAGTGCTCTTGCTCGCCACTTCAATACGCGAATACAAATAAACGAAAGCGCGTACTGTCAGTGCCCGGCAGGGCAACTCACAGTACGCGCCGGTTCGGAAGGAACTGTTCAACGAGCCACTGGTTATAATCTTTGTAGGTGCCGGGATTGTCGCGGAGGAATTCTTTGGTGAAATCCCGGGTCGTCCCCAGCAGGCCGAATTGCTTGAGCGCTTCGGCAAGCTTTGGGGTGCCCTTACGGCCTGCGGTGTCGTTATCCAGGGCGATGGCGACGTCTTTGTTGGTTCGCGCGATGGATGCCACGGTTGCATGGTTGCCTACCCCCACGACTGCAAGGGTTGTCTGATGTCCCATCATGATCAGGGAGAGGGCGTCCATGATGCCTTCTGTGACGAGAACTTCGGGTGCATCGCTTGTCAGGGCACGCATGTTGAACCCGCCCTGCTCAACTTCCGTGAGGTTCGTGGGCAGTTTGCGATGAGTGAACCTCTTGTCGCCGGGCGTGATGGCGCGGCCGTAGAAGTTTGTCCACCGCCCCTCCAGCGAGAGCGGGAAGGTGACTCGACCTGACAGGACGGAGTAAGGAAGACCCATGATGAGACGGCCCTCGTGTTCAGTGAGCGGCCGCTCGATTTGCGTAATGGTCATGCCGCGCTCTCGCAGGATACGGACAACGGGGTGGGACGGCGTAACGTTTGCGGCAAGGGGGAAGAACCCATAGCGCACGAGCTCGTCGAGGTCATGGCTCATGTCTATGAGCCCATTGATGAGTCGGCGATCGTCTCCGAAGCCGACGCCGTGTTGCTGTGCCAACGACTCGTCAATGCCTCGTTGCTTGGTGATGTAGCGGCGAGCTTCCGGTGTGTGTTGGTACGCTTCTGCCAAAAGCTCTTGGGCATGCCGCATGATCTCGTTGTGTTCAGGCGGAATCGTGGGGAGTTTGCCCATCGCGCTCTTGCGGCCACGCCACTCCTGGATGGTGATGGAGCTGGCAATATCTTCCGGGATCGTCTCAAGCTGAATCTTGCCGCTGGTCCCGCAGCCGTAGCAATGGAACCGCGCATTCGCCAGATAGATATGCATCGAAGGTGTCGAATCCGCTTGATCCGGCATCATGCAGCTGACCTTGCCGCCCTGGTGCAAACTGAAGTGTCCAACCCGGATGGTACCGGTGCCGATTGCTGCCAGGAGTGCCCCGAAGTCCATCTCGTACACGTCGTTCCCCTTTTTGCGGCCGGTAATCTCAATGATCTTGGTCTCCGGGTCGGCAAACTTTCTTTGTTGCAGGCGCAGTGCTTCGATAATCTCGAAGGCAGTCAGGCGCCGCGGATGCTGATCAAGGAGCTTCTGGGGGCTTCCGTTATCTTTGTGGTTGGGTGCGGTAGTCTCGCGGATCTCGTGGAGACGGATGAGATGTCCCATCAAGAGGTTGCTTGTGATCCTGATGTCAGCTCGCTCTTTGTAATCGGGCCACTGCTGGACGATTTCGTCCGCGAAGTACTGCGCTTTTTCTTCAGGCGACATTACGACCGGGTGTATGACGGGATGACTCGTCGGGAGAAAATACCACAGTTCTCCCTGCACATCGATGCGCAGGTGGGGATCCCACGTTTCTGATCGGTTTTCCTGCAGGTTGTAGTCAAACGGTACAAGGGTGGCGTACCGCATCATCTGATCTTTGTGCCGGGACATCGGTTCTTTGGTAACGTCGGGAAGCTTCGATGTGTCGCTCAACAAACTGTCCCAGCGCAGTACGTCGCCTGCAAGGAACTTCCAGTCGATGATGTCGACTTCAAGATGTTTCCCGAAGTACCGATAGAGTTCGCGCAAGAGGTGGCCGGTTGACGTGAAGTGCTCTTGATTACGGCTCATCTGCGCGATGATGCGGCGAGCTTGCCGCGACGGGGGTTTGTGATTAATGGCTCGAACACGGATCGCATCAACGCGGCCACCGTGGAAGCGGTGCGGCGAGTCGATGATCGGAATTTCACTGAAATCAGCCACGGTACTGCGAAGTAGCCGGAAGTAGCTCGCCGCTGCCGCCCATGTCATGACCGTAAGCGCCAGCAAGTTTCCGCCTGGATCCGGGCCCGTCCGCTCTATTCGCGCCAGATGAGTTCCGTAGAGATGCTTGAGGGCGCTGTAGAGATACTCCAGTGTTCGAATGTTGCTGTGCCACCGCTCCCAGTCGGTTCCGATGCGATGGCACATCCGATGCCAGAGGCGATCAACTGCTTTGAGGATCATCCGCGTTTGGATAGCTGGACTGGTGAGCCCGTTGAATATGAACTCTCGTTGGATTACTTCTTCGGGGGCCATGCCTCTAAACAGCGGGAACTGGTGATTCATTGAGGTGGGGCGATCGGCATTGAGCTTCGGCAGACAGCCACTGAACAGGTCCGTAATTGCCTGATGGCTGTACTGACCATGGCGTAGCCAAGGTGCCAAACCTTCGGATCGCTTGGAGAGCGCAATTCGCCGCACCTGACCGTAGAGATAGCCGCCCGGTTTTGAAGGGCGGATATCCTCGACGTAGACGGACAAACCGCGACGCGTGGCGTCCTTGACGACATCGTTGAGGTACCCAAGCGCCGATATCGGGTCATGCACTTTTCCGGTCAGTATGGTTACCGCAACCACAGTATCGAGACGATCACGTCGCCATGCGTCCCATGCCCATCTCAAGAACTCCGGAGACGGGCTAGGCACGCCTTTGATGTCCTCCGCGGTGATACTCACCGCAGGTACGTGCGTGTCCATGCTCATCCTCCAAAGTTTTGTACGGACGGGTGATGATGTGTGTTCTCGGTTGGTAAAGAACGAAGAGACAATCTTTCTTATACCTTTTCGATGGTGGAGCGTCAATGAGTCGCTAATTGAAAAACACCGAATTTTGTTGTAGAATCGCGCTATTCGACATGCTCTTTTATGGTGAGCTCGTCGAACCATTGCCGGGTCGTCTAATGGTAGGACATGGGCCTTTGAAGCCCAGTATCTTGGTTCGAGTCCAAGCCCGGCAGCCAAAATTGCTCCGCAATTTTGCCCTGAGGAGGCGGAAGCCGACGTAGGGCTGCATTTGTTATGTCTCATCCCGACCAACACAACCAACCAAATACGCAAAGTTTTTATGGACTGGGTATCGCCCCGAAGTTTTTGGACGTTCTTCAGAAGTTAAATTTCACCTCGCCAACTCCTATTCAGGCGCAGGCAATACCCATAGCGGTTGAAGGCAAGGACATGGTGGGCATCGCCCAGACGGGAACCGGCAAGACACTGGCATTCGGCATTCCCATGCTCCAGCGATTAACCCAAGTGAAAGGTACAGGATTAATATTGTTGCCCACACGCGAGCTGGCTGACCAGGTTGGCCAGGCACTTATGACAATCGGCGGGACGATGAACCTGCGCGTTGCTGTTATTATCGGTGGCGGTTCGTTTGATGGTCAGGTAAAATCGTTACGGAAAAATCCCGACATTGTCATCGCCACGCCGGGACGGCTCATTGATCACCTGGAGCGCAAAAGCATTCGCTTGGATTCCGTGGCTATCTTAGTGCTAGACGAAGCCGACCGGATGCTGGATATGGGATTTGCTCCTCAGATCAAGAAAATACTGCAGGCCGTGCCGCGGGAACGCCAGACCATGCTGTTTTCGGCTACGATGCCGCATGAAATTATGAAAATCGCAGCCGAGCACATGAAGCTTCCGGTCCGTATTGAAATTGCTCCTGCCGGCAGTATTGCCGACAAAGTTACTCAAGAGCTTTTTATTGTTCCCAGCAACCAAAAGACAGCGCTTCTCACTAAACTCCTTGAGAGTCATCAGGGTTCCACGCTGGTATTTATCCGCACAAAACATGGAGCCAAGAAAATCACCAAGCAAATGGGCGCGTTGGGGATCAATACAGCAGAAATACACTCCAACCGTTCTCTGGGTCAGCGTCGAGAAGCACTCGATGGATTTAAATCGGGCAAATACCGTGTCTTAATCGCAACCGACATCGCTTCTCGTGGCATTGATGTTGTAGGAATTGAACTGGTCATCAATTATGATTTGCCCACGACATCGGATAACTATGTGCATCGCATAGGTCGCACCGCCCGCGCGGGTTCCAGCGGCCATGCCATTACCTTTGCAACGCCCGACGAGCTTCGAGAGATACGTTCCATCGAACGCCTCATTCGCAAGAACCTTCCTATCTCAAAATTGCCTGAAGGCATATCTGCGCCTGTCCATACTCCCATCAGTGTGTCACAACCACGCCAGATGCGGCACTCCTCGCGGCCTCGGCGCTTTTATCGCCGCCACTAGAAAATCTCCATGCTTATCGATAACATAACCATAACAGCCAAAGGTGGAGATGGTGGAAAAGGTGCCGTTGCTTTCAATAAAAATAAAATGGCCTTGGGTCCGGTGGGCGGAAATGGCGGCAAGGGCGGAGATATTTACTTTGAAGGCGTTTCGGATTTAGGCGCGCTGTCTCAATTTAGAAATACCAAAGAACTGCGAACGGAGAACGGCAGAAACGGCCAAGGCAATTTTGTTGACGGCATAGACACTGACGATCTCATCATTAAAATTCCTGTGGGGACGGTCATCACCAACCTTGATACCAACGAAGTCAAAGAAATCGTTACCGTAGGCGAGAGAATACTGATTGCAAAGGGTGGGTATGGCGGCAAAGGCAACTATCGGTTTCGGTCATCGCTGAACACGCGCCCCAAACAGTTTCAATTCGGCAAGCCAGGCCAGGAATTTAAAATCAAGCTGGAGCTCAAGCTGATTGCCGATGTGGGGCTCATCGGATTGCCCAATGCTGGTAAATCAAGTTTGCTCAACGAACTGACCGGAGCCAAGAGTAGGGTGGCCAACTATGCATTTACAACATTGGAGCCCAACCTGGGGGTCTATTATGAATTGATTCTAGCCGACATTCCCGGATTAATTGAAGGCGCTTCGGAAGGCAAGGGATTGGGCATTAAATTCCTCCAGCATATTGAGAGAACGAAGATACTTTTTCACCTCGTATCAGCAGAGTCCAATACCCCAGCGACCGATTATAAAATTGTCAGAAAGGAACTCAAAAAATACCTGTCTGCGCAGGCAGGCAGCAAGGATTTGGCCAAAAAGAAGGAGTATGTTTTCTTGAGCAAATACGATATGGTAAGTGATAAGGAGGTTAAGAAAAAACTGACTGCGCTGAAGCGATTGATTCCGGCTAGCCGCCGGACCAGCACTACTGTGCAGGCCCTCTCCATTCACGACGAAGATGCTCTCAAAAAAGTCCAGAAGATACTGAATGGGATTAAAGAGGGAAAATAAATGGAATACGAAGTAAGCATACGCATTCTCTTTCCAGAAACAATTAACGAAGTCCTTGAAAAAGAGAAGGATAGATTTGTCGTTGAATACGGAAGTAGTTATAAATCTGAACCCCATATTACTCTATATTTAGATCGATACACGGAGGATGGATTTCCTAAGCTCATCAAAGACCTAGAAAACCCAAAGCTTAAGTCGTTTACTTTTTCGTTACTTTCACCAGAGATGCGAATCGAAAAGGATCGCTACCGCAACCTGTATGTAATGGAGGTTTCCCATAAGGAACAGTTCAAACAGTTCCACGACGAAGTATCAAGAATAGCCATTCCACATCGGAGTCCTCTTTTGCGCGAAAAGACGCGTCGCCGTTTGGAGCAACAAGGCATTCAAGCCGATGGCACGCGAGTAAGCGCCCCAGAAGGTATTGATAACTTTGATCCGCACGTTACACTTGGCGAGATCGACTTCGATAAACCGCAGGCTGAAATAGCTGAAGTTCAAAAGAATCTTAAGCAAATCGAGGGAGAGGAAATAGTAGTTTCTAGTATTGAGGCATCTTTCTACGGAAAGGAAAGTGGAGCGGAAAAGTTTAAAACGATTGAGAGAGTCACAATATCGTTCTAGCCATGTATTTTCTCTATCTTCTCGAATGTCGTGACAAAAGCATCTATACGGGTATAACCACGGATGTAGCCCGCAGATTCAAGGAGCATAAAGCTGGAATTGCCAGCCGATACACCAGAGCTCGCCAGGCCGTGAAAGTTCTCCATACGGAACGATTTAAAACACGGAGCGAAGCCCTAAAACGTGAATCAGAGATAAAAAAGTGGCGGAGAGATAAAAAGATTTCACTAATACATAGTGGCTTGTTATGAAGAATGAGACGCCGACGATTACTGCATACGATCGGAAGGATTTTCGCAGGTGGCTGCAGAAGCATCATGCGACCGAGCAGAACGTAATTGTGCTGTTGCACAAGCGCCATACGGGCAAGCGCGCACCGGTACATCGCGAACTTCTTGAAGAGGCCATTTGTTTTGGATGGATTGATACCACTCTGCGTCGCATCGACGACGATGTGTACGCACGCAAATTTGTGCGCCGCAAAGAAAGCGGTAACTGGAGTGAGAATACGCTGCGCTACGCCCGCGACCTGATTAAGCGTGGCGTGATGACACCCACAGGTCTGCGCATGTACAAGCTTGGCAAAGCGAAGCCCACACACGATCATGGATTGCCTACCAATCCCGATATGCCGGCGGACCTCAAATCCGCGCTCGCAAAAAATGTAAAAGCTAACAAGAGTTTTGCGGCATACCCGCCATCAGCCAAAAGGACATTGTATCGGTGGATTCTCCGTGCTAAATTGTCCGCAACCCGCACCAAGCGTATCACGCACATTGTCAAAAACGCAGTAAAAGGAATAAAGTTGTTTTAGGCCATCGTCCCCGCCTGCGCAGGCAGGGTGGGTCCGTGGAAGAGAATAAAGTTACTTTTCCCACACAATATGTCCATTGATGTTGTGTTTTTCGTAAATTTCTAGAATATTAACACAGAATCTCATCAACTCCTCATTTTTCTCGCTTTTCGCTAGTTCATAAAGACGAATAAACATTTTCTTTCCGGTCTCCGTTTGCTTCAAATTCTTTTTAATAAAGTTATGTTGCGAACATAGTGTTTGTCCATTTTCAACAATTGCCTCACCGCCAAAATCTTTTGGTTTTATATGGTCAACATGTAATTCAACGCCTTCCTTTTCTCCTCTACCGCAAATAACACATCTGTAGCCGTCTCTTTTAAGAATTATTTGTTTTTGTGTGGCGGTAAAGTCCTCTAACTCTCTATTGTGTACCTTTGCGGGATCATATTTATATATACCCTTAGCGATTTTTATCAGAAATCCACTTTGGGCTAGGTGGCGGATAGCCCTATCGGGATCTCGAAAAACATTGCCGGTTCTTTTTTTGTAAGTAAACACCACCCAATCAACGACCTCTGGATGTTTTACATTTCGATTCGGGTTTTCCTTGAAAAACTCAATAATCAGGTCTTTTTGAACGTGATTACTTTTCTCATCATTCCTTCTCATGATTTTATTTAAGTAGACTTGATTGACTGACTTTTGCTTCTTTTTGGAGACGATCCACGGCGATATTACAATACTTCTCATCAATGTCAATTCCTATGCCCCTTCTGCCATGAAGGTGGGAAGCAATTAATGTTGACCCACTACCCAAAAACGGATCTAAGATAGTATCACCGATGAAACTAAACAACTTTATGCACCGCCTCGGAAGTTCAACCGGGAATGGTGCAGGATGTCCACCGGCTCCTTTTTTACTTTGTCCATTAAATGTCCAAACACCGTTTGTCCAGTCCATGAACTCCTTTTTTGTTATGTCATTTTTTCTGCTACCACCCGTTTTTTTCCAACTGTCTTTATATAGAACTAAAATCAACTCTACTGGTGCGATAACGTAAGGAGCAGAAGCTGACATAAACGAACCCCAAGCAGTACGACGAGATATGTTCCCCTCGTTCCAGATAATTGTTGAATGATACTTCCAGCCGATATCTTTTGCAATTTTCGTAAAATCCGCGCCGACTGATTTTTGTCCACCCTTATTTTTGTCAAGTGGGATGTTAAGTAAAAATCGTCCTTCACTTTTTGTTAAGTCAAAACATTTTTTAATCCATTTTCGGGTAAATTCCAAGTAATCCTCGTAGGACAGGTTATCTGCATGAGAGTTGTAGTGGATGTCTACATTATAGGGCGGAGAGGTAACGATCAAGTCAATCGAGCTATCTGGAATTGAGCTAATTTTTAGTATGTCGTCTTTATAAATCAGAGTATTGTCTGCTATAAAATACGGAGAGCTTTTTTTATCGGTTTGTTTTACTGTTTGCGGTACAATAATCCCAGAAGTAGGTTCACTAATATTTCTAATAACATCCAGTACAATTCCCTGAATAGAAATATCGCGGCCATTTCGGATAATGATCGGTTCCATTTTTTTGTTTGCGGGTTGGAGGCGGATATATCCTCGCTCTTTATAAAACTTTTTAAGCGTCGCTTGGTAGTTGTCTAGTAATGCCACAACTTTCTGTCCATTTTCTGCTGTGGCTTGTTGGCGCACTAGAATAATATCCCCGTCGTTTATATTCTCATCAGTCATACTATTGCCAACTACGCGGAGGGCATAAACTTCAGACGAAGGGGGAATTTTACTTTTTGGGATTGCGATTGTTTCCTTTTCTTGTATTGCCTCAATCGGCTGACCAGCGGCGATAGTTCCGAGAAGGGGGATACTTACTAGCTTTTCCGTACCCGGAATTTCAATGCTTCGTGGCTGATTTATTCTTCTCTCTAAATATCCTTTTTGTTGCAAGGCAGAGAGGTGTTGGTGAATATTAGAGACAGAACGCAGGCGAAAATGCCTCTTAATCTCTTCAAGAGAGGGTGCATAGTTTCGCTTCTTGGCGTATTGTTGTACAAACGCCAATATTTGTTTCTGCCTTGGGGTAAGCATATAATCATTATACCGAAACTAAACCGAAAGTTATCAACAGTTGAAACTCTTATTTTAATGTATAGAATTTGTGTAATGACTATAGAAAGGAGGCGTAAAAATGAAACGATTTAGCCCAACAAGGATACTCACTAATACGAATATTGAAAAAGTGCCGGGTGATAAACCGGGTGTTTATCGAATTAAGAACACCGCAGGAGACATCCTCTATATTGGCAAGGCGAAAGGAAGTCGCCTGGATGATCGCATTGCTGAACACAAAGGCGAGTTTGAAGGAGGTACGCGGTTTCAGTATAGAACAACACCGAGCAAGGAAGCCGCTGAACGCCTTGAGCGCAGGGAAATTAGCGAGTACAAACCGCCGAGGAATAAAGATAAGTAAATCTCAATGCCAGCAAGTATAGAGGATATCCACCGGCTCTATCTTCAAGCCAGGGGGCATTACTTATATAAGAAACACCCAGAAGAGAAACCGATTCAGAAAATCGAGGCCTTTTTGTTGCAGACAGTTGTTCTTGAAGGAATTCTTACTAATTATGGTCTATTACTTCTTAAGGACCGGCCCGATCTGAAAGCGCTTTTGGGAAAGCGAAATAGTCGTTATGGTTATGATAACGCGATTAATGATTTATATTTTCTTGGCGTGATCTCTACAACAGAATTTCAGCAGCTAGACACTCTAAAAAATAAGCGGAATGAGTTTATACACAACCTCCTCTCTAATGATCTTAAAACCACATCAAAAAACGCTGGTTTATATTATCAAAAATCAGATAAGCTAGTGTCGCAATTACTAGAGGGATTAAATAAGAAACTAAAGAGTTAAGCTTAAATGTTATAACTTAATACGTCCTTCTATATTGTCTCATTTTTTCAAAAATCTAGATTATTATATCATGGGCACCGATGGGAAATGGAGTCGCCTCAACAAAAAACTAATAGAGTTTATGGAAACTAACGATTTTTTTGGATTAGGAACGATCTACTATGAAATGGCTGATTTTTTAGAAAAAGAAGATAAAAATAACGATCATCTAAAAAGGTTTGGTTATTACGCAAAATTACAACACCAAATTAACGAATTAGAACGGCTAAAACGATTAGGATGTAAAGAGGTAAAAATTCTTACCGATAGAGAGTCGTGTGTTGTGTGTAAAAAATCGAATCATAGGACGCTTTCACTTAAAGAAGCCGAGTTTTTAAAACCGTTACCAGTAGAGGGGTGTGCCCATAAGTATGGATGTCGCTGCACTTATCACTCAGTAAAATTTTAATAAACCCCTTCCTGACCGAAACAGGTCACAATAAAATGTTATCTGGCCAACCCGTGAAACTCTTCGTAAAAGCGAAGCCAGCGTCGAGGGAGGCGGGTGTGAAGAAAATAGACGATAATAATTTTGAAGTAGCGGTCAAAGAGCCGCCCGTGCAGGGGAGGGCCAATGAGGCGATTGTGAATGCACTTGCGGAATACTTTGGCGTCGCTCGCGGGCGAGTGCGTATCGTTGCGGGCCACACCTCTCGGCAGAAGATTGTGGAGATACAGGATCCCGCGTGACTCTGACGAGATTGTAGTAAATCCACCTCTTGCGGGTGGTTTTAAATAAGAGTACGCTTGCGGCGTATTTTTAATTACACACAATAGTATGGATTATCTCATCTACGTCGCGGTGTTCATCGTTCTTATCAGTATCCGCCAGGTCAACCAGTATCAGCGCGGGCTGAAATTCACGCTGGGAAGGTTTGCCGGCATTATGGAGCCCGGATGGCGGCTCGTGTTTCCCATTTTTCAGTCCTCGCGCAAAGTAGATATGCGCGTCAAGGCGGTGGATGTGCCCGACCAGAAGGCCATCACGCGCGACAACGTGTCGGTGGTCGTCAACGCGGTTATTTATTACAAAGTGTTCTCCGCAGAGAAGGCAATTTTGGAAGTTGAGGATTTTCAATACGCCATCTCACAGTATGCCCAGACCACGATGCGTAATATCGTGGGCGAAGTGACGCTGGATGAGCTATTGGCAGGCCGCGAAAAGCTGGCCGAGCGCATCCGCGAAATTGTGGACAAGGAAACCGATGCGTGGGGGCTACAGGTCAATAACGTGGAGCTCAAAGACATCAGCTTGCCCACCGATATGGAGCGTACGATTGCCAAACAAGCCGAAGCCGAACGCGAAAAGCGCGCGGTGATTATTAATTCCGAGGGCGAGCTTGCCGCCGCTCAAAACATGGCGCAAGCGGCAAAGATTCTCTCCGAAGTCCCCGGCGCACTCCACCTGCGCACCCTGCAATCCATCAACGACGTCTCTTCGGATGCTTCCAACACCATCGTCTTTACCGTTCCCCTAGAAATTATGAGAGCGTTTGTCGGATTCAAAGAAAAAAACAAGTAGGGAATCTCTTATCAACAGATACCGCTTTTCTTATACTCATTTTGGGTATATATAGAAACCATGAAAACCACCATTCTTATTCTTGTAGCGTTAGTCGTCGTTGTGGGAGGGTATTTTGTGTTTCGAGGGGGTTCGGGGGATGATCTTGGGACATCACCGAGCCCCACACCTTCGCCATCAGCGAGCGTGAGTCCGACGTCAAGTGCGCCAGTAAGTGCATCTCCCACACCGAGCCTGCCTGCGCAGTCAGGCGCGCAAGTAAAGTCATTTACCGTGTCCGCAAAGAACTTTTCATTTACACCGACAGAAATAAAGGTAAAGCAAGGGGACAAGGTGAAAATCACGCTTCAAGGCACCGGCGGGAGTCATAACTGGGGGGTAGACGAGTTCAATGCACGCACATCGGTAATTAGCTCGGGGCAGACCGCGACTGTGGAGTTTATCGCCGATAAAAAGGGCACATTTGAGTACTACTGCTCCGTCGGTACCCACAGGCAGATGGGCATGAAGGGGAATCTCGTGGTACAATAGGGGGATGAATCCCACACCCACTTGGCATATCGCTCGTGAGTGTGGCGGCTTCATAGTAGAAGTATTAATAAATCCTTGGCATAAGGAGTGGTGTGTTTCCTCATATTCTTTGAGCGAATGAGCCACTGATGCCAAGTGGGTGTGGGATGAATAAATCATTGCGTTACGCGTTGGGGGCACTCCGCATCGGACTCGGGGTGTACTTCCTGTACGCGGGTGTCAGCAAAATTATGGACCCCTCGTGGTCGGCGGCGGGGTACTTGAACGCGGCCAAAACGTTCCCCGGTCTTTTTCAGTGGTTTGCGTTACCCGCCAATATCGGCTGGGTCAATTTTCTCAACGAGTGGGGATTGACGCTCATCGGCGTTGCGCTGGTGACCGGTATCGCAGTCCGGTGGACATCAAAGGCCGCCATTGCACTCATGGTGCTATACTATCTGCCCATTCTGGACTTTCCTTATGTGGGTGAGCGTGCGTGGCTGGTAGACGACCATATTATTTTTATTGCGGCGTTTCTTGTTCTGTTGTTTTTTCAAGGGGAGCAATCCTGGAGCTTAGAGCGATTTGCGCCTAAGTTTCTTCGGGATAAATAATTTTGTGTGGAATGGAAGGAGAGAATTTTGAGAAAAAGAAGGAAGAAGGGAAAGAAAAGCTCCCAATATTTCAAGAGGTGCGTGACTTTGATGCGCTCTATACTATACTCCGGATGCGGGAACAGTGGGTAAGTCACAGCGGGATATATATGTCCGAAAAGATTATCAGAAATATTAAGAGTGTGCGCGCTACACGTCAGAACGTAAAATCAATTGAAGAGATGAAATCCCTTCTCAAATATATTCCCAATAGCGGTGAACTCGAGGGGTTGCGCAGTGCGGTTCATGCGCTCATAGAACAAGGACATGGAGGAACAGCGCGAATAGAATAGTATACTAAAGATATGGAGCCAAAGGGCACTGCACTGGGTATTGTGGCACTGGTGGTCGCGATAGGGATCGTGTTGTGGTATCCGGGCAGGAATCCGCTTAACGAAAACGGAATACAGCGCGCGCTGTTTACCAACAGCGAGTTTAACTTCACGCTCAACTATCGGCAGGAGCCGGATGGCTACGTCATTGTGCCTCGTCCGATCACGGGCGGGGCGCTCTATGCTATCACTATGTATCAGTATGCTGATTATCAGGCCTTGCGGGCAAAAAAATATGGCCAGGAAGGGCCGCCCGGCATCTCATTGGCAATTTATCCCAATCCCAAGGATCAATTTCCGTGGGAATGGGTGAAGGTGAACACCATTTCCAATTATGCGCTCGGCAACAAAAGAATTGCCCCCGGGAGCGTTGATGGGAAATTGGCGGCGTCCTATACCTGGTCAGGTCTGTACGAATCGGAGAGCGTTGCTATCGCACACCGCAAGCGCATCTATCTTTTGTCGGTGGGATCTCTCTCTTCCGGTGATCAAATTCGAGCAGATTTCAAAGATATCGTTAGTCGCTTGGAGCTTGAATGAGAGGCGGGCTTGCTCCTCAAAGTAGATGTGCTAGAGTGTCGGGATGAAAAGCCTCTTTATTTTTATTGTGGCGGCAGCGGCAGTTGTGGTAGGTGCGGCATATTGGACGAGCAGAACCACCGAAGTAACGGGAAGTCCAACTCCTTCGGTTGATGTTTCGCCGTCTCCGACGTCATTGAAAGACGGACGCTACGAATTGGACGCGGATAGCTCAAGTATGGCATGGCAGGGCCAGAAGACGCTTATTAAGAGCTGGATTGATCGTGGGACGATTCAACTGAAATCGGGGAGCACCACCGTAGCAGACGGCAAGGTGACCAAGGGCAACGTGGTGGTGGATATGACGAGCATTGTCACCTTGAACACCGGCAAAGGCGATGGGGAAGATACGGAAGCCAAACACCTTAAATCTGCAGATTTTTTTGACGTCACGAAATATCCTACAGCGGAATTCAAACTCACCTCATTGGAAAAAGACGACAGTTCCCCCGACGGCTATACCGTCAGCGGCACGCTTACGCTCAAGGGGCTTACACGAGCAGTGACATTCCCCGCAACGGTTATCACCGACGACGATACACTTACGATGAAAGCCAGCGCCCAGCTTGACCGCACCCGATGGAACATACGCTATGGCTCGGACCGCTTCTTTGATAACCTCGGCAATGAAGTCATTGACGATCTGTTTACGGTGACATTTACCGCGGTGGCGCATCTCGTGCCTTCGCCAACGCCGTCTTCGTCAGCTACACCAAAGGCCACTCCGACAAAGTAACGTAGGTTACGGAGCACTGGGCGCACGGCAATACCATCATCTAGATTGATTGGATTTACTTTTTCTCTTATGGGGTGTATACTAAAGAAGCAATGAGAGCACTTCTGGCATCTTTGGCTATTATCAGCTTCGCCAGCACGGCGGTGTTTGGCTTTGCGGCAATGGCGCATAACAGCGATATGGACGAACATAGCGGGTGCATCGCCGCCTTAGCTCAAGAAAGCAAATGTCCGATGGCGGGAGGGCCTCTGGACATGGTCATCTTCCATATTAAAGCGTTTATCCAGTTTTCTACTGCGACATTTGTGCAACACGCCACGACATTCTTGCCGCTGTTGAGTTTGGCGCTTGGCGCGCTTGTTGTATTGCAAAGCGTAAGTCCACCTCCTCTCGCAGCGTCTCATCAGCGTTTCGCATGGTATGTGTTAGCGTCGCCGGCGACGACTCGCAATGCCGAACTAGCGCACTGGTTTTCGCTCCACGAAAATAGTCCGTCGTTTTCATAATGCACCAACACCCCCGCTGCTCTTAGCGGTCGGATGCGTGTTGTGTGCCCAGGCCCCGTCACGGGGCTTTTGCGTTGAGGTTATTCTTCATCATTATGAAAAACACACTTATTGGCGGTTTAGTTGCAGTGGGCATCTTTGTCGCTCTGGCGTGGATTGCTCAGCCAACGAAGACAGGAACGGATACCTTGGCCTCTGTGCCGCAGACGTCGGCTGTCGGCGTATTAACGGCGCGCGAAACGACGTATGATTTCGGAACCATTTCCATGGCCGCGGGCAAAGTTACGCACGTCTATACGGTTACCAATACCGGCACGGAGCCGGTGAACATCGGCAAGATGTATACTTCATGCATGTGCACCACGGCATCAGTAACGCTTCAGGGCCGCACGTTTGGGCCTTATGGCATGCCGGGCCATGGTTCCGTGTTCAGCGTAAATCAAGTGCTTGCGCCCGGACAAGAAGCGCCTGTCGAAGTTATCTTTGATCCAGCGGCGCATGGGCCGGCGGGGGTTGGAAAAATCCAACGGGTCGTGACGTTAGAGAATAACGGAGGACAGCCGATCAAGCTGTATTTCTCCGCGATGGTAACTCCTTAGTCAATGCAGAAACGACTTATTATTCTCTCCAGCGTATTCATCATTGTTATCGGGTTGGTAGTGTTCTTTCAGACGACCGGTGCGGGTACTGCCGCGCTCTGGAATTTGTCTCGTCAGGGGCAATGGCTTCTGCCGCTGGTGACAGTTGCTGCGCTCTTGGATAGCATCAACCCGTGCGCGTTCTCCATTCTGCTGTTGACCATCGCGTTTCTGTTCAGCATGGGGAAAATGCGGTCAGGGATTTTGCGTATCGGGGGCATGTACATTCTCGGCATCTTCGCTGTGTATCTGCTTATTGGGCTGGGTATTCTGCAAGTGTTGCATCTGTTCAACACGCCGCACTTTATGGCCAAAGTCGGCGCGACTCTACTGATTGTCCTTGGCGGAATTAATGTCATCAATGAATTTTTCCCGTCATTTCCCATTAAGCTGTCTATTCCGCATGCGGCACATCAGAAAATAGGAACCTTGATGGAGCGAGCATCCATGCCGACGGCATTTTTGCTGGGCGCGCTTGTGGGGCTGTGCGAATTCCCCTGCACGGGTGGGCCGTACCTGATGGTGCTCGGACTGTTGCATGACCAGTCAACGTATATCCGTGGACTTGAATACCTCCTGCTGTACAATGGGATATTCATCCTGCCGCTAGCGGTTATCTTACTGATTGCCAGCGATGCGGTATTATTGGAGAAGGTACGAGCATGGAAAAAAGCGGAGACCCCGGCGATGCGGCTCTGGAGCGGTATTGCCATGATTGCGCTGGGGATTGCTATCTTTGCTCTCTAACCCTATGACGACCCAACACAACATGGAAGCGCTGTTCAAAAAGATTGAGGCGATGAAAGCGTCGGGGACCGTTGATTTATCCACAGAAGAAGATTTGAGCATCGCGGTAATGAACCTCATCAGCTTAGAAGAGCATTTCTTCTTTACCGGCTCGAAGACGGGCAAGGCGGAATACTTTGACCTGCTCAGCGAGGTGCGGGAAATGCGTAAAGAGCTTTTGGGTAAAATGGTGGACAAACACGAGGGAGAAACATGGTGCGTCACGAAACACTTACTTGCGACGGCGATGC
>ERZ1292632.1196-Hain-H43-01um-R2-1196-length-26293-cov-8_pt1 | contig 26293 bp, 45 predicted proteins | sample MGYA00564407_ERZ1292632 | MGnify/ENA primary metagenome ERZ1292632 (study PRJEB36523, sample SAMEA6512637) | groundwater metagenome | collected 2019-01-08 | study: AquaDiva: Metagenomics assemblies of 32 groundwater samples | reverse complement strand
CGGCTGCGCGAATCAAGCCGCCCGGCAACTGGCAGAATCTGACCCGCCCATACATCGTCCATTTCCCGGTGGCACTCCGGCAAGCTCGCACACACGATGGTCTGAAGGGCCGCTTGTGGGAGTCGTATCAGGTTTCCGTGTTCGCGGACGACTACGCGAGCGGCCGCGCGCTGGCCGATGCTGTAATAGCCGCGCTCGACGGCGTCAGCGCAGGCGGCGCGAATTTTCAGTTTCAATCTCTCCGCGTCTTTCAGGACCCCGAAGTGAACGTGATTCACTTCTTTCTGGAGTTCCTGTGCGGGGAGACTCTCTAAGATCCCGGACTGTCGAGAGATAGACCGGCCGGGGCGTTCTGATTTCTGGGGCGCCCCATAAATCCACCACTACTGTCGTGATGACAGAAGGAGATTCACATGCCCGCTGATGGAATTCTGGGCGATGGGGTAAAGATGGCCTATTCGCTGGCATCACCCCAAAGCTGGATTGAACTCACCCAATTACTCGACCTTCCGAAACCACCAGCCCCCACTCCGGACAAGCTGGAAAACACCACGCACGGAACGGACGGGTATCACACCTTCGGCCTCGGATTGAAAGATGTTCCGGATATCGAGGCAACGTTTCTTTTCGATCCCGATGTTGCCGCGCACATGGCGATGATTACGGCGCGCGACGCAAAGACTGATCTCTATTGGAGGATCGAGATTCCCACCAATGCAGCCAAGACGCTCTTTCAGGGGTGGGAGTTCCAGGGTAAAGTCATGGCCGCAGATATCGAAACACCGATGGCGGACTGGCAAAAATTGACCCTGGGAATTATCTACACCGGAGGGTACAGTTATTACCCGACTGCACTGGCCACGGAGATCAGTTAATGGCGAGTATCAAGCAACCACTGACCTTCACTTTGATGGACGAGCAGGAATATCACTTTCTGCTAACTGCCAGAATTGAGCGGGCCGCCTTGCAGGAAGTCACGAAGGGGGGGGCGTCTAACGGCGCCCCCAATCTCGCTGACTACAGCTTCAAGTGCTTCTATTTGGCGTGCCGGAACAAGGACGGGATGTCCGAGGATGACTTTCTGGATCTTTGTCCAGGAATCGAATGGATTGCAGATAAGCTCAAGGAGTTGAAGGAGCACGCGCTCCGGAGACCTGGAGATTCGGCGCGCCCTACCGAAGCCAGCGCGACGGCGAGTTCCGATGGCCCACCGAAGACGACTGGCTCCGACTCTGGATTGATTGGACAACCATCCTTAGACGAGACGGCGACGAGCTCTGGGACCTAACACTCGGGGAAATCTTCGCCTGCTTTGACACTCACAACAAAATTCAGGCCGCCGAACAGCGGGTACAGAACATCCGCTTCGGCTCTGTGATGGCGACCATTCTGAACGCCGCGCCGTTCCGGGGGAAATCGCGCAAGGTCTGGAAATGGACCGATTTTTTCAGGGACATAGAGCCAGCGAAGCCGATCTCAGCCAAGGCCGCCCGCGCCATCATGCTGTCGCATGGCTCTGCGATGAAGGCGTTCGAGGATAGACGTGCCAAGACCACGAAGAATCCGCCGCGTACTGACGAAGCACAGTAAGGAAGTTGAAGGACTGCCTCAGCTTTTCGAACAACTGAACAATCTTGCCGGCGTCGTCGAGCGCGACGAAATTGTGAATGACGTGCTGATGCCGGCAGCTAAGATGGGGCGCGACGAAATCAAAGACACGGCGCCCGTTGGCACGGAGCCGCATCCCGAGGGCTGGCTCAAGATCGTGGATGCCACCTTTGCGGCGAAGGGCGATCCGGCCAAAGACACAAAAGGCCCCAGTGTCCTTTTCGGCGTCAACGCGCACAAGGCTCCGCAAGCGATCTGGCAGGAATTCGGAACGGTAAAGATGCCCGCGCAGCCTTTCTTCCGCCCGGCGCGCGCCGCCATTCGTCCCGCGCTCGCGGCCACCATCAAAGACGGCCTACTCCGGCTCATTGATAAGGCGGTCAAGTAATGGCGACCCTCTCTGATCTCATCGTCAAGCTCGGCATCGACGCGAGTAATTTCAGCGGCCCGATCGATTCAGCAATGGGTAAGCTGGATTCTTTCGGGGGCAGTGCGATGAAGGCCGGTGGAATCCTCACCGGAGCCCTTACTGTTCCATTGACCGCTGTGGGTGTCGCCGCATTCAAGGCCGCAACGGATTTCGATGAGGCGAGCGATCAGATCCGCGCCGGCACGGGCGCAACCGGAGAAGCCCTGAAAGGATTAGAGGCCTCATTCAAGACCGTATTTGAAGGCGTCCCTGCATCCAGCGATGCCGTCGCTACGGCGATCACCGCCCTAAATCAGAGGCTCGATTTGACCGGTCCGGCGCTCGATGCGATGGCAACGCAGGAGTTGAACCTCGCGAGGATTACGAAAACCGAAGTTGGTCCACTGATCGAATCCACGACACAGTTATTCAAGAATTGGGGCGTTGAAACCGATGCTCAATCCGAAGCCCTCGATTTTCTTTTCAAGGCCGCGCAGTCTACAGGCGCAGGCGTGAACACCCTAAGCCAGTCCGTGACTCAGTTCGGTCCGCTCCTCCGGCAAGTGGGCTTCGATTTCCAGCAGTCAACTGCGCTGCTCGCTCAATTCGACCAAGAGGGTGTTGATTCAGGGGCGGTGCTTCAAACCTTGAATAAAGCATTGGCCACGATGGCGAAGGAAGGCGTCACCGATGCGGGAGCCGCGCTTCAGGTCCTCATGGAACGGATTAAGAACGCGGGCACCGAAGCCGAGGCCCGCTCCATCGCGTTCGATATCTTCGGCAATCGTGCCGGCGCGAAGATGGCTGAAGCGATTCGTTCAGGCAGGTTTGAGATTGATTCGCTAATTACATCACTGAACGCGAGCGGGGAGACGATCAACAAAGCAGCAGCGGATACACTCAGCTTCGGTGAGAAATGGGACTTGTTTAAGAATAAACTTGAGTCCGCGCTCGTGCCTCTCGGCGTAAGTCTTCTCAGCGCGCTGGAATCCGTGCTACAGTTTTCCGCTCCGCTGATCGATATGCTTTCAGGAGCGGCTCAGTGGTTCGGCAATCTTCCGGCGCCGATTCAAACGATGGGCCTCGTGATCGGAGCGCTGGTCGCCGCGATCGGACCGCTGCTCATTATCATCGGCGGAATGGCGTCCGGTCTCTCCGCCATCCTCGGCATCGTCGGAGGCGGCGCTGGCTTGACGGCGATCCTTGGCGTGCTCTGGCCCATCGTTGCGGGTATTGCGGCCGCGTGGGCTACATGGGAACTGGCGAAGTGGCTGTCCGGATTCGCGCCCGTCAAGGCCGCGATTGACTTCCTTGTTGGTGGGCTGGAGAAGCTCTGGGAATGGATTCTGAAAATTCCTGGCGCCAAAGCGCTTGTAGACAAGGCCGGCGAAGCCTTCGATGCACTGAAAGGCAAAGTTTCCGATCTTACCAAAGGAACCGGCAAGGCGGAAGATGCCGCTAAGAATCACGAAAAACAACTGAAATCCCTCGCGGTTGGAAGCACTTCGGCAGTCGGCAAGGCGACGACGAGCTTCGACGGGATGACCGAATCCATCAAGCTCCTAACGGTCAAACACGACGCGCAGAAGGATGCACTGTTCAAGCTGTCCATCGAAACGATCAAGGCCCGTGAAGCCACAGAGGATTGGAATCGCGGGCTAATCACCATCAAGGGAACGACAACCGACTACATCGCGGAAGCGGGAAATCTAGTGGACCGCATCGGAGATATCGAGCGCGCGACAAAGAGCCTCAAGGATATGGCGGTACCCGCGTTCGGGACTGGCCTGTCAGGCGCGATCAAAAGCGCCAGTGGCCGGATGGAGGAGTTGGACGACGCCTATAAGACTCTCGGACAGACGAGTAAGGAGGAAAGCGACAAAATCATTGCGAAGGCCAACGCCGCACGCGATGCCATCTTGGGTGATCCGAACGCGACCGAGTTCGCAAAGCGGACCGCGATTTACAAAGCCCTCAAACTCCAAGTAGAGCAGGCCATTGCGATGGGCCATGAGATCCCCAAGCAGACCAGGAACGCGCTCGCTGCAATGGAGAATGAACTAGATACCTCTCTCGGCCGACAAACGGAGAGGATGAAGAGCTTTACGCAACAAGTCAGCACGATCATCTCCGACATGGGCAAAGAGTTCGCCAGCGGCATGATTGATCTGTTCAAGGGCCTATTCGGATTCGACCCTGCCGAAAAGCAACTCGACAAACAGGAAGCCGACCTCCGCACCAGCCTCGCCGAACGGGAGACCGAATGGCAGTCTTACGTCGCGGAGGTCAACCAGAAGGCCGAGGAGATCACCACTAAGCACGCCGAGGAGCTAGCTAAGCAGGAAGCTGAACTCATGGCCAGTGTAGCGGAGAGAGAAAAGGAGTACGGCGACTATGCCATCGAGATAGGTGAGCAGATTCAGCAACTCCGCGCCAAACACGCCGAGGAGATGGCTGAAGAGATTGCCGAGGTTAAGGAGGGGCTGGCCGAAAAGGAGAAGGAATACGCGGCCTATGCCGTCGAGGTAGCCGACAAGATCTCCACACTGAGAGAAGAGAACCGGCGTGATCTGGAAGATGAATTAGCTGATCTCCAGCACAACCTTGAGGAGCGACGGGAGGCGTATGAGGACTATGTTACCGATGCACTCACGGACCTGGGCAGAATCCGGACAGAGCTAGCCGACGATTTGGGGGATGCTACTCGTAACGCCAACCGCAAACGCGAGGATGAGGAAAAGGATTACGCCCGTGATGTGGAGGATATCAATGAAGATATCCGGACGGCGGAGAAAAAGGGCGACATAAAGCGGGTCGCCGAACTAAAGAAACAGTTAAAGCGTCGCCGGGAGGATCACAAGACCTCAATTAAGCGCATGAAGGAGGACCTGCAAGAACAGGTAGATGACTTCAAACGTAAAGCCGAGCAGCAGACCGCTGACATTAAGACCGAGTTGGAACGGCGGCGGCGGGATTGGGTACAAGCGCAGGAAGAGAACCGGCAGGCAGTGGTGGAGACTACCGCCAAGCACGCCGAGAAGCTGGCCGAGCAGGAAGCCGACCTTCTGGCCAGCCTGAACGAGCGGCGGCTGAAACTGGATATTTACCGTACTGATGCCCAGGAGAAGATCGCCGGTATTACCGCCGATCACAAGGCCGGATTGGATGAGCAGGAGGCAGACCTACTCCAGAATCTTGCCGATAAGAAAGCCGATCTGGACACATACAAGGCCGACGTAAAGGTGAAGCTTGATGAGTTGAGGACTCAGCATGCTACTGAGTTGGCCGATGAGTTGTCGGATTTACGAATCAGTTTCTCGGACAGACTGAAGGAGTACGACAAGTTCAAGACCGACACCGTCACCAAGCTGGCCGAACTGGAGGCAGCCCACAAGGGTCCACTGGACCGGATCAAAGACCTGTTCGTTGGGATCTTTGACTCCGCAGCTAATGGCCTATTAAGGCTGATCGGTGAGGAGGTTTGGGGCAAGCTGACCGGGAAGTTGGCCAGCCTGATCGGTGATCTTGGCAAGATGGGGGACGCCGGAAAGGACGCGTTTGGCAAGATAGGAGACGCGGGGGAGGATGCCTTTGGGCGGATGGGTACGGCCTTCGGTGGTTCGTTGGGAGCGGCGCTGACCGGAGCACTTGCCGGAGGAACCATCGGCGGAATGCTTGGGGACTGGCCTGGGGCACTCGCTGGAGGGGCCATCGGGGCTGCGGCGATGAGCGCTCTGGCCGCTGGAGCGGGAATATTAGGCGCCGCCCTCGCTGGGGCATTTACGGCCGGTATCGCTCTGCCTCTCGCCATGCTCGGGCTGAGTTTGTTCATGCCGGGTTTCGGTGAAGATGCGGTCGCCGGGACTACGACGACGCCAACTACAGGTGAACCCATACCGGCGGGCTTCTTTTGGACTCCGACCGAGCGCGGAATGAGATGGGGGACGGCGCGAGAGTACTACCAGGTCGCCGGCCAATGGCCGAGCAGTTACAGCCCTACTACCGCTGACAAAGAGTGGGCGGTTGCCATCGGCGGCGGCGCTGGAACCACTCCAAATCCTCCGCCATCTCCAGAAACTGGAACAGAGACGGAGAATACGACTACCGCTCAAACCTCATTGTTTGCCAGCTTCGTCGAATCAATGGCCACGGCTCTGGTCAAGACCAATGAGGGAATCTACGATGCAGCCGAAAGGATAGTTAGCGGGTTGAATACCCGCATGGATGCTTTTCAGATCTGGCAGGATGCCAAGCTCACAGCAGTTGCTCAGTGGATCAGTCTGAGACCAGGGCTAATCGACGAAACGTATCTTCTGCTCCGCGACGTCACGAACGCGCATCTTGCCATGATTCAGGAATCGGTTGCCGTGCTTCCGCAGATGGCCGCGGCCGGGGCTGGCAGCGGCGGAACTATCATAGTGCAGAATATCCTCGACGGTCGCATCATTTCCGAAACCGTCATTGACAATCTCGGTCGCCAACTCAATCAGTCCGGTCAAATCCTCCGATAATCTCCAGTGACAATCAAACTGTACATCAACGGTACCGAGCGTACCGAGTGGGTGAAGTATCTCTCGCTCACGATCAGCCGGGATATCTCTGGAATCTCGAAATGCAACTGCGTCCTGGAGGATAAAGACCGTGGCTTTCGTCCGACGAAGGGGCATCTGTTCAAGGTGTCAGATGGGGAATCGCCGGAAACGGTCTACTTCGCCGGCAACATCTTCCGCATCCGTGAGCGGCAGCATGAGGGGACGGCGGGACCGGATCTCCAATTCTCAATTGAGTGCGTTGATTACAACCACATCCTGAACCGGCGGCTCGTGTGGGCGGTCTGGGAAAACCAGAGCCTCTATTCCATCGTCAACCACATCAACACGTATTTTCTCACTGGCGAGGGAATCACGCTCGGCTCTGTTGAGAATCCCGGTCCCACCGTGACCGAGCGGGTGGAGGTGCGCGGCGAGACCGTGCGGGCGGCCTTCAGTAAGCTCTCGGCGATCACCGGCTACCAGTTCTATGCCGACTTCGACAAAGAGCTGCACGTCTCCGAATTCTCATCGAACCCTGCGCCGTTCAACATCACGGATTCTGCCGGCGATTGGCTGACGTCCTCGCTGGAAATCGACCGCGACGACAACGATTATCGCAACCGCCAGCATGAGCGATCCGAACTCACCATCGATTCCACATTCATAGACGTATATACAGCGACCGCAGGACAGACGTTCTTTCCGACGACTGCCCCGATCACTCAGGTTCGCGCTATTACAATCACCAACGCCAGCCCCATCGGGGTGAAAACCTTCACGGGTATCGATCCGTTCGATGCGCCTCCGGGCAGCGGTTATGATTTCTACTACATCACGCAAACGTATAACGTTCATGCGCTCGACTGGACAGCGAGCGGAGGTGAAGAAGTCACGATCGAATACGTTGGCGAAGTCCTGAGCTTTCGGCCCGGCCAGGTGGATGCCGGAGCGGGGACGCAGGTCGTAACCGTGAACGATGCGACAGAACAAACGGCGCGCGCATCGCTCTCTGGTGGCTCCGGAATCTGGGAAGCCATCGAGGAACAGCGGAATATCTCAAGCGCCGCGGCTCTGCGAGCGATTGGCACGGGCAGACTCCGGCAGTATGGACAGGATGCCATTAAGATCGGCGTAACAAACATCAAGAGTGACGCGCTGATTGAGCCGAGCCAGCGCGTCACCGTGACGGTCGCGGCCCATTCCATCAATGAGAGTTTCTTCTGCGAGCGGGCCGATTACACCTGGAAATTCATCAATGATGTCGATTATTTTGAGCAGCGTCTGGCGCTAACAAACTTGGAGCCGTTCGGATCGGTTATCACGCCGGTTCAGAAACTCGCGGAGATGGCGCGAATTGGGCCGCCATCGGGTATGACTGCTGGTGCGGGCGCTGATGATACCACCGTTGAGCAAGGTGAGGAGATCCGCGCGTGTTGGGTACTCGATGGCACGCTTGCGACTGGAACTGGCCTAGGCAACAAGGTCCCAATCAACGTTCCGGACTGGGCTACGGTCGAATTCATTGAAGCGATCGCTCTCGTGGAGACCGCTCCGACAGGCGCGACGATTATCTTTGACATCAATCTTGAGGGCACTTCTGTTTTCGCGGGCACGAAACTCGTGATTCCGATCAGTTCAACTGCGGTAGCAGTGCAGGCTGCTTTCCTCTCTCCGGCCCCCGTCGGCTCGCGGCACGAGATTCTGTCGCTCGACATCGATCAGGTAGGCTCTACGATTGCGGGCGCGGACGGCTTCGTGTTGCTGCGGATGAGGTACTCCTGATGGCAATCACCACTGGAACCTACTCCGCGCGGCCAAGCTCGCACAGCGCGGGCGACATCTACCTCACGACCGACTCATTCTGGGATTACCTCGTCAGTGATAGCTCGAAATGGAAACATCTGTATTCCGGTTTCGAGTGCGAGCCGCCCATCGATTCGGAATTTTCATGGCTGAATCAGGGCGGAGCCTCGTTAGTGACGGCCAACGGCGGGGTGTTCTTACGCGCTCCCGCCACGGCCGGGACCAATCGCCGAATCCGTGTGAAATCGGCGCCGGCCACACCGTACATACTCACGGCTATTATGCTGCCGGCAATCGTCGGCGCTACCGATGCGGGAGAGTGCTTGCTCGGCTTTCGGGATTCCACGTACGAGGGGATGCAGTTCTTAATGCTCGGCATGCGATCGGGCGTGACCTACCTAAGTGTGGCTAACGTAAACTCACCGACAGGAAGTGAATTTGGAACCTATAACGGAGATCTGGGCATCCATCGTTCCTCTCCGGCGATCTGGTTGCAGCTCGAAGATAATGGCACAACGCTCTATTTCCGCTTCTCTCAGGATGGCCAGAACTTTCTCACTGTATACTCACTGGGGCGAACGGCTGAACCGTGGACCAATGGTCCTCCCGATCAACTGTTCTTCGGCGTGGGGGCTACCGGAGGTTACACTTACGACTGCGGCGTGACCCTGATCCATTGGAGCCAGCCGAACCCGGTTTCGACCATGCGGGTATGGGGTTTTCTCCTCGGGTCCGGAATGGCAAGCGGATATGGCAGCGGAAATGTCAGGGGAGCGTTCGGATAGTCATGGCAATCACAACTGGCCTTTACGCAAACATTCCAGGCGGCCCGTCGTCTGGAGATTTGTACTTCCCTACCGACAGTTTCTATAACGCGCTCTACTACAACGGCAACAACTCGCCCGCATCCTGGGATCACCTGCTGCATGGAAAGCTACTCACGCCGCCACCGTCATTTACCTGGGTGAACCAAGGCGGCGCGTCCATTGTCACGGCAAATGGCGGCGAGACGCTGATTGATACGGCGCAAGCCAGCGCGCATCAGTGTCGCATCCGCAAGCGGGCCGCGCCCTCGACGCCGTACACCGTCACCGTAGGTTATTTCCCTACCGTTAAAGGCATGAATTACTCATTTGCCGGCCCGCTATTCCGCGAGAGTTCAAGCGGAAAGCTGAGAACGCTCCACCTTGGGTTCAATAGTAGCGCGATTGTCGAAGTATACAGTTGGGCAAGTCCGACATCACCGACATCGCAACTTGCGGTGATATTAAGCGCGACTCTTCTAAGCTCTCCGCTGATCTTCTGGCGACTGGAGGACGATGGCACGAACCGCAAGTATCACTTCTCTGGAGATGGTATCAACTTCGTGCAGCTCTATTCCGAGGGGCGCACCGTTGACATGACGGCGGACGAAATCGGCTGGATGATTGATGCCTATAATCAGGACGTCAAGGCGACGCTGATCCACTGGAAAGAAGCATGACACCGGCGATGAAAGCGAGGACTGAGTACGTCGAAAGGAATGCTAGATAATATGAGACTCTCGATTTCCTCCGGCCTCGTGTTCTTCGTGATATTGGTACTAGCCAGCGCATTACCTACAGTAAGCGCAGGCCGCGCGGATGCGGATACCGAGGACATCGCATTTCAGCGGCGGACGGAACGGATGCTCGCCGAGCACGAGCTGAGGCTGAACTCAAACGATGAATTCCACCGGGACATTCGCAACGCTCGGGGTGAAGAGCGAATAGCGAGACTCGAAGAGAACCAGGCCATCAGCACTCGGCTTCAGTTTGCGATTCTCGTCGCAGTGCTTGGCCTCTTGTTCCGTGATTTTATCACGGTGTTTCGGAAACGTAATGAGCCTACTCGACCCGATTGATGAGGCGAAGTTGATGGCGGAAGCGGGCAAGCAACTCAAGCCGCTGCTCGACCAGGCGCTCACTCGCCTTGAGGCCGTGATCGACCGTCTTCGCGCGGAGACGGAGGTTGAAATCGTAATCCGATTCCGAAGGAAGGAGCAATGACATGGATATTCTAAATCAAGATGTGCCGCTGTGGGTCGTGGTCGCGTATCTGATCTACGGGGCGGTGATCCAGGCGCTGCCGAGGCCGGGAGCGACGGAGGGAAAGGCGTACACGTTCCTCTACGGGTTCGCTCATGCATTAGCCAACAACTTCGCCCTCGCGTATTCTCCAAGAAAGGCGGGGCCGAAGCCCGAGCCGGAGGCTCCATCTGAACAACCTCCCTGGCAATACCCGAAGGTCTAACTCATGCGCCCGCTTATCCTGCTATTCCTGCTCGCGATTTGCGCTCGGACGCAGACCACGTTTCGCGTCTACCCGCAGCCGGTTCACGTCGGCGGGCTGACTCAATATCTCGTGTCGGCTTGCAACACCGGGCCGACAACGCTGAACGTGCAAGCCGCGCAAATTTGGGCGGCGGCGTATATGTCCGGCGTTCAGCCGGCGACCCACGAAAATGTGTTGGCCGAAGCGGGCCGGGTACGGGGAATGTCCTGGCAGCGGAAAGCGCTATTGAGCCTTGAGATCCTGAGCTACCTGACCACGCTCACGGTGACGACGGATCTCATCAAGATCAATACGGACACGGCGCGGGGTAAGGCGCTCGCGTCGGCTATCCCGGCCATCGGCGTGTCGATCCGCACGGCGACCACGCTCATTGAGCAGCAGACGCCGACCTTTACGATGCCGGAGCAAGCTCGCTTGCTGCCGAATCTGTTTCTACTGCCAACGGCCGCATGCGCGGATTACCTCATGTACGGGAGTCCGATACCATGATTCGCTGCCCGAATCTCGGAGTCGCCCAATTCCGGAGCGGCTGGTGCGGGCTGCACATGTTCGAGGATGCCGACGTGTTCCTGATGGGCAAGATCGCCTCCGGCTGGTTCCCGACGCGCCGCCCGGCGGACTCCGACATCGACGCGCTGCTGAAGGCGCGCGCGATTCCCGAGCTTGACTATGGCGCGCCGACGCTGATCGATCGGCTGCGCGGCCGAAAAACGTGGAAGCCGCTGGAGGATCTCCGGCGGCAATTGGCGGATCTCATCGAGGCCCGCCGTGAGAATGCCAGGAAACTCGAACTTGCAATTGTGCGAGCCATCAACAGGAGCGAATAAGATGACAACCCCTATACCGCTATGGGAAGCGGTTGACCAGTATCAGGCCGCGCTGGGCCAGAAGCTCGGTGCATTTCTGATGTGGCTGCAAGAACTGGAAGTGAAGCTCGACGCGGCGGGCATCTTCGCCGTGATTCAAGTCCAGTACGAAAGTCCGTTCACCACTGGCGGGCCGTTCGCGCAGGTGCCGAAGGCCATTGTCGCGGGTACGGTCCTGTATCGCGGCTTCCTCCGGCCAACGGAGCAGACCGGAAAAGGACCGGAGCGCCGCGCCATGACCCTCGGCATCCAATCGATGCAGATCACGCCAGACCCGGCTGTGGCGGCAAAGCGGATACTACACAACCTCACCTGGTACTCGAAGCCGGAAGCCGATCTCCTGCCCTCGTGACCGATCCGTCCGATCTCCGGGAACTGGCCTATCGGCTCGAATTGATCCTGGAGCGTGAGCCATCCGACCTCCGGGCGGCTCTCATTCGGGCTGTGGCATCAGAGCTTCGGGCGAAGGCGGACGAACTGCGCCAGGCTCCTCTTCAGGGGATACATTCCCGCTCAATTGCTGACTGAGAGCCATCCATGCCGCCCCGAATGGGCTCTCGGCAATCGCCGAATGATACAAGCCATTTCCGGCGTGAAGCCTGGCTCGGTACCGCCCGATGTACTTGCGGACCTCCACGGGCACGATCCACGCCTGAGTGGTCTCCGTATCGAGAGCGCGGATTGGGAGTTCCACCCAATCGTTGCCTAGGCTTAAGGGCTTGGAAGTACTTGATCGCGCTAAGAATAAAAACTTTTGTCTGTTCATCTCTGCGCAGCAAGTCGACAATTTCCGCGCAGACAATGATCTCTTTTGGGTCCATACCCTCCGGTAACCCTGGAGGCAGGACTTGTCCTTCACGGTCAATGAATTCCTTGACCGCCGCTTCAATGCCGGGACGAATCTTCCTCCCCAGTCCCCTGCGCGCCAGTGCATCTTGGAATCGCTTTAGCAGCTCATCTGAGAATTCCATCCCATGTGCCGACATGCCCCCCCCCAAGAAAAAAGTTGCGCTCAAATGCACATTTGCTCTTGACAGCATCTAAGCATTTGCTATATGCTCAAATCCGTAGTCCATTGGTAGCCTACATGACCGCTTCCCGAGAGTCAAGCCGCAAGAAGACAAAACGGATTTTAAATTCTCAGCGCGGCTCAATCACGCGCATTGCCAAATCTCTCGGCATCGCGCGGCAGAACATCTCGAAGTGGCTGACTGGCCAAACGACCTCCGCCCGCATCGCCGAAGCGGTAGCAAAAGAATGTCGGCGAATTCAAAGGAGCCACAATGCAAAGTAACGGAAAACTGGCTCCGTTCGTGACGGAGCCCTGGAAAGCTGTTGAAAACAAATGTAAGACAAGTGTCATCGCCCACCCGCACATCGCAACGACGACGCCGGTGCGCCGGCGAATCCTTGAGACCGCCCTGAATGTGATCGCCGAAGCGGATGTCCGGGGCGAGGAAGTCAGCATCACGCGGGAGGTTTCGCGTCGGCTGCGAATCCCGGCTGACGTCGTGAATCGCACGCTGATGGACTGGCTGATCCGGTATCGCTCCGAAGCCGCCGCGATGAAGGCCGGCGTGCCTCTGGAGGTCGTATGCTGAGCCACACGCCGGGGCCGTGGACCATTACTCAGACCGGCACACGGATGGAAATTATGGCTCAAGGACTGCTGCATCCGGTGGCCCACGTCCACCGAGGGGGGCGCAGCGCTGGAGTGGGATACCGTCTGCCAGTGGAGGAGAATGCCCGCCTGATCGCTGCGGCGCCGGATCTTCTGGAGGCGCTGGAAAAGTACGTGCACTGCCGCCATGCTTGTATCGATTGCTTTTGCACCACGGAGGCCCGCGCAGCCATCCGCAAGGCGAAGGAGGGCGTATGACCCGCCCCTGGACGCTCACCGAACTGCTCGCTTGTGGCCTTGCAGCCATCCTCGGCGCGCTGCTGGCGGGGGTGCTGCGATGAAAAAGATACTCGCGTGGCACTTCGTAGCCGCTCATCGGCGGCTGCGCTACGATGCTGCCGACCTGCTCGTCGAGCCGGGCTATATCTATAGCGCGGCTCGGGGTCCGCTGATAATGCGCAACCGTGGGATGCACGCGAGTCGGCGTGCGGTCGACGCGCTGCGCTTCGGAAATGGTCCGGTCGCCTGCCGGGTGGCGTGTTGGGGCGAACTAGAAGAGGACACCGACAAGCTGGTCTGCCGGCATCGCGAAGTACTGGCAATGGCCGACGCAACGCTGCTATTGCAGAAATGGGCGTGCTGGTGTGTGAGGTACACGCCGCTGGCGGATGGGCGGACGACATGGGATCTGCTCACGGACGAGCGTAGTCGGGCGGCGGTGGAAACCAAGGAGCGCTGGCTGAAGGGCGAGGCGACGGAGGCGGAAATGGCCGCCGCCAGTGCCGCCTGGGCCGCCAGTGCCGCCGCCAGTGCCGCCGCCAGTGCCGCCTGGGCCGCCAGTGCCGCCAGGGACGCCGCCTGGGTCGCCGCCAGTGCCGCCGCCAGGGACGCCGCCTGGGTCGCCGCCAAGGCCGCACAGAACGACCAACTGGAAAAGCTGCTGGCGGGGGTGATGCGATGACGATAGCAGCCTGGTGCATGACCGCCCTCGCGCTATTCATCCTATTGGCCGCGTTCGCGGTGCTCATCTTCGATGCGCGGAAATCGAACCGGCAAGCCGAACTTCACGAAGAGAACCGCAAAGCCATCCTCAGGGAAATCTCAGGACGAAAGGAGGACAGAGGACATACGTAGGGCTTCAGGGCGGGTCCCCTCCGGCCCGCCCCTCGATCTGGCCGGCTGAGCCGCCCCTTTCGGAGAACCCCTCGGGGGAGGTGGCCTCCGTGGTTCGGCCGGCCTGATGGGGCACGCAGTGAGGCGCTGATCTGAGATCAGGTCACGCAAGGCGCACGGGTGCCCCGAAGATTATGCTGCAACTCACCTGGCGAGTGATAGCAGTCGTGCAACCGGAACGGATCTCTCCGGTTGAATTGGCCCGCACGAGCCGCCCCCGAGCCGCAAGCCTGAGGAGTTTGTAGAGTTCGGCGCTGCGCGGTCCGGCGATGGGACCGCACGGCTTTCCGGTGAGCCGGGAATCACCGGACCGAGAGGAAAAGGCGAGGCGCTGAATGCCCCAGACCGAGCAGCAATGGCTCCGGCAGCAAGAGAAGCCGGACCGCATCGACGCGATCCGAGAGCGGCGGGAACTGGCGGATGACGAGTTCGACCGCTCGCCACTGCCGCGCATCATCCTGCAGCGGCTCCGGAATGCGCACGACGAGGGCCGCACGCTGGCCTTTCGGTCGGAATTCGGACGCGGCTCGCATTGCATCGCGCAAGCAGCCCACCGGGTTCCAGCGGTGATCTGCCGCGAGTTCGATCCGGTGAAATTCCGGCAGATGAAAGCTTGGATAAAGACGGAATGGAAGAGGCTGAAAGCAAATGAAAACAGAACTGGCGACAGTCCAGCGTGAGGAATTCGGCGGAACTGAAGTTCAGATCCGGCCGGAAACAGCGGCGTGAACCGAGGAAAGAAATGACCACGGAACTGTTGCGCTGTTCGGAGTGTGGTGCTGGCGATGAAGTGTTCAAATGCCGCTTCTGTGAACGATCACTATGCGGCGAATGCTGCACCGAGATTCAGTCGGAACTCGAATGCTGCGCGATGCACGAAGCGCAGGCCGTAGATCTCCTGAAGCATGAGAACGGGAATCTCCTGTTCCGGCAGAACATCGCACGCGAGGCGCTGATGAGGATCATTTGCCTTGCGAAAGGCTCAACGGTCAATGCTAGCTATGCCGATGCGGTCGGGGCGATACAGGGCCGCGCGGAATTCGTACTCGAAAGGATGAAATGAGCATTCTGTCGGATGAAATGAGCATTCTGTCGGAACTCGGAACGGGGCAGGGATACCTCAAGGCAGGGTTCCTCGGCTTCGGGAAATCGGGCAAGACGTTCACGGCTATCGAGCTTGCCATTGGCGTTTGGGACTATTTCGGCCGCAAGGGAAGAATCATCTTCTACGACACCGAAGGTGGAAGCGAATACGTCGCCAAAAGGGTAAAGGAAAGGACCGCCACAAATCTCATCGGCGTGCGGTCGCGCTCCTTCTCTGACCTCATCACAGTGGCTAACGAGACGCGGGATGGAGATATTCTCATCTCGGATTCGATCACGCATCCCTGGCGCGAACTCTGCGAATCTCATCTCGCGGCCATCAACAAACAGCGGGGCAAAAAGAACATGCCGCCGCGACAACGGCTTGAATTCCAGGATTGGAACTCTATCAAGACTACCTGGGCGCGCTGGACAGATTTTTACCTGAACAGCAGGGTACACGTCATCATCTGCGGGCGCGCCGGCTTCGAGTACGACTTTGAGCAGGACCAGGAAACCGGGCGGAAAGAGTTGGTCAAAACTGGAATCAAAATGAAGACGGAAGGCGAGTTCGGGTTTGAGCCTTCCCTGCTCGTAGAAATGGAGCGGATGCAAACCCTCGGAGAACAGACCACGCTCTTCCACCGAGCAACGGTCCTCGGTGATCGCTTCGGCATTTTGGATGGGAAAAGTTGCCTTAACCCGAAGTTCGATTTCTTCTTGCCGCATATAGAGTTGTTGACCCCGAATGCACACGCGCCCATCGACACTACGCTCAAGACCGATACGGGCGTGGATGAATCTGGCGACACCGAGTGGCAACGCGAGCGCCGGGAGCGCCAGATCCTCACCGAAGAGATCCAGGGAATGCTCGTGGCGCACTACCCCGGCCAGACTGCCGAAGAGAAGCGCACGAAAGCGAATCTGCTGGAAACCTTTTTCGGCACACGTTCGTGGACGAAGGTGGAATCCATGAAGGCTGTGGATCTCCGGGCTGGATGGGATCGGATGCGGAGAAACCTGGAGCCGCCAGTGGAAGACCCGCTGTTCGTGAGTGAGGCGGATGTGGTTACGGAGGCCAAGCCCGCATGAAACGCCTGCGACTTGCTCTCAGGGTTTTCTGGCGCGCTCTCACTCATGGCATCACGGAGATGCGCGGAGGCTGGCGCTGTCTGCGTTGCCATCCCGTGCGAGCGAAAAGGAAGCCGGAGGCCACCAGTGGAACTGACTGACCACGACCGCCGCATGATGGCCGGCACGCGCGACCGTATCCTCATGGAGCAGATTCAGGAGGCTGAAGCCGCCGTGACGCGCAGGGCGTGGCACGGCGGGGCCCGGCATGGCACGGCAAGGTGCGGCGTGGCTCGGCCTGGCTCGGCGTGGCTAGGCCAGGCATGGCAAGGCGAGGTATGGCAAGGCGAGGTATGGCGAGGATGCCAATGGCATGGGAATTGGGGCGGCTCCGGTCGCCCCGCAATCCCCGATAAGAAGGGGACCGGCAAGGCTAGGCTCGGCTCGGCTGGGCGCGGTGCGGCGTGGTAGGGCTCGGCATGGCGTGGCACGGTCCGGCTGGGTCGGGCTCGGCAAGGTCGGGCGAGGCGAGGGCGCCAATGGCGCAGAAAGGAAAGGTAAGTGGAAACTGTAAAGATAGTTATTACCGGCAAAATGCCACTTCTGATGCACGCGGATAACATCGAGTGGGCTGATGCCATGGAAGAATGGAAAAACGACGCCGATAACAAGGCTAAGTCGAAAGCTGGCGACGATCGTACACCGCCATGGCGGTGGATCGGTTGCCTGAATTACGACAATGAACAATCGGGTGTGGTGACAATCCCGAGCGAGTATATCATGCGCTCTATCATGGGCGGCGCGGCGGCGGTGCCGACTGGCAGAGGCAAGGGAACGTATAAGTCATTGAGTCAGTCCGGTCTTATCTGTTCCGATTTCCATTGGCCGCTGTCGGTGAACGGCAAAACGATTTCAATGGGTGACATTCAGAAGTTACGGAAGCTCAAGACCTTCAAGGAGCACCAGGCGGCAGCGCGGGATCTGGGCTTCGAGCTATTTCTCAAGCGGGCCAAGATCGGCGCGTCAAAGCATGTGCGTGTGCGTCCCCGGTTTGATACTTGGCAATGCAGGGGTGAAATCATCATCACCGACGATTCGATTTCACGGAAGATACTGGGCGAGATTCTGCGCATTGCGGGACGAACGAAAGGTCTCGGGGATTGGCGGCCCGGTTCACCCACGCCCGGACAATTCGGCACGTATGAGGCGGAATTGGATTGATGGCACGGCGGGGCTAGGCTGGGTCCGGTCAGGCGTGGTTGGGCCAGGCAGGGTGCGGCGCGGTACGGCCGGGTTCGGCGTGGCGTGGCAAGGTCAGGCTCGGTCGGGTTTGGCATGGCAGGGCGAGGATGCCAATGGCATGGGAATTGGGGCGGCTTCGGTCGCCCCACAACCCCCGATAAGAAGGGGGCGGCAAGGCACGGCACGGCGCGGCTGGGCAAGGTTGGGCCCGGTAAGGTTCGGCTCGGTATGGCACGGTTGGGCCGGGTCTGGTGCGGCGGGGTAGGGCGTGGCGTGGTGCGGCATGGCGTGGTCGGGCATGGCGAGGGCGCCAATGGCGCAGAAAGGATTGAATGAATGTCAGTATTTCGGGGCGGCGTTCCCTATCAAATCGATATCAGAAAACTGGAAGCAGCTTTCCCTATCGAAGAACTCACTGAAGGGCGAACGATAAAGCACGAGGAAATCGAGGCCGTGATCGATTGCGCGAAAGGATCGCAGCGCTACTACGGCGTCGTCAATTCATGGGCATCTAAGCTCAGAAACACCGCGAGCATAATTCTCGCGTGGCAACCGGGCGACGGCATCAAGCGGCTCGATCCTGCTGGCCATCTGAATCATGCGGGCACGCGGTTCCGTCAAAAGGGCAGGCAGTACAACAAGGCCGGGAAAGAATTCGCGTGGGTGGAGCGCGATAGGTTGAATGACGCAGGCAAGCAGCGCCTTGATTTACATGCCCGGATTGCAGAGGCGCAAAGGGACGCAACACGGCGAGCGTTCAAGGAACTTGCCATTGAATTACCGGCGCCGAAGTCGCTACCGAAACCAAAGATTGTTCGCAAGGAAGAGGGCGCGGCGTAGTGATCCAATCCTTCACTAACCATGAAACGAACCAATATGCGGCCCTGTAAAGGCTGCGGCAAGGATTTCGAAGGAACCGGAAACCAGCGATATTGCCGAAGTTGCCGGGGCGACCAACCGCCAAAGGGCAGCCCGGAAGCTAGGCTGCATTTCTCCAGATCGCGTACCGGCAGGAAAGGCAAAGGAAAAGGATGATACGGCTTCTTAACGTGCCATGCGGCCGACCGGGGTACACGCGGCTCGTGGTGCAAATGGGAGATCTTGGATGACACCGGGACGATATCGCAGGCCCGCCGAAACGCGCTACGGATTCGCGGCGCTAGATAGGGGCGACGATGTGCGGATGCGGGCGCGGATGGCCACGGCGCCCCTACCCGAGAACGGTCTCGCGTTGCGGGCGGCACATGCGAAGGCGTGGGCTACGCGGCGGAGCAAGCAATCCCCGGAGCGAATCAAGCAGCTTGCCCGAGCCGCGTCTGCGGCGCGCTGGAAACGGAGGCGCGTGGCATGAAGCTCAAGCCGCGCACCGAGCGCGAAATCACGCGGGATATTGTGGACGCCATGCAGTACATGGGCTACACCGCGATTCGGTGCGTCGCCGGGCCGGTGCGATCGATGCGAGACGGCCAGGAGATTCCCGAGCAGAGCAATCCGCCGGGGTTCCCTGATTGGTGTTTCGTCCGCACGGAGACGAGATTCGTAGCTGCCCTTCGTGATTTGTATATGCCCGACACGCGCGAACAGGGCGGAGCCGACGTCTGGTTCATGGAAATCAAGGCACATGGCAAGCGCCCGGCACCGCTGCAGCTCGCCTGGCTCGAACGGCTGCGCAAGGACGGCTTCACCGCCGACTGGTACGACGGGTTCCGTGCGCCGGAGGGACAGAAGCCATTCATGGAGGGACGCTCGTGAACCCACTTGACCGCGACCCGAAGGGGCACTTCATATCGCGCGAGGCGGCGCTGGCGGCGTGGCTGCCGGTGCTGCTCCAACAAAGTTCCAACGAACTCATTGAGATGCTTCGCGCCGCGTCCAAACACTGCGACTCGCTAGCGGCAGACCGATACCTGTACGCGCATGATGTTCTAACTCGAAATCCGCAGCGTTGCGAGAAACCCGAGGAGTGGGCGAAATACTACGTCGCCAAAGCCGATCTCTGGTTCCAGCGCAAGGCCGTGCTGCTTGAGGCGGCGGAAAAACTGAAGGGGATTAAATGAGGGATAAGCGGGAGGCCGCCCGTTGAGCGCTGCGCCCTTGACCCCACTGCTCACCGCCGCCGAGGTGTCGCAGCTTATCCAGGTCCCCGAGGCGACATTGGCGACCTGGCGGTGCGTCGGCAAGGGACCGGCGTTTGTGAAGTTGCCGAAGTGCGTGCGCTATCGAAGCGAGGACGTGCTCGCGTGGCTAGAGGATAATATCCGGCATGCCCCTAAGACAGAGAGACGGAATATGGCATTGGCGATTCCAGGTCGACGGCATGGCGTACAGCGGTGCGACCGGCTTGTTGGCTACCGAACGCAACAGGACCGCCGCGAGCAGATGCGAAGCGAGCGCGCACAAGGATGTGATGGAGGGCCGGACGCCGGACGCCCGGATCAAGGCGGTACCGTTCGCGGAGGCGGCGGCTATGTTTCTTGATTGGTGCAAGCAGGAGCACCGGGAGAAGCCGCGGACCGCCGCCCGCGTGCGCACGAGTTTCGCCAGCTTGGAGCGGTTCTTCGGCACGCGGCCGATCCGCGCAATCACAGCGGGATTGATAGAGGATTTCAAGGCGTGGCGCCGGGGGGCGGGCATCAAGGAAGTGACGCTCCGGAACGACCTGTGTAACCTCTCCAAGTTCTTCCGATACGCGAAAAAGCACGACTGGCGGCGAGATAACCCCGTGACCGAGGTGGACAAGCCGAGCGGCGAGGCCGTGCGGATGCACGTTCTCACCATCGCAGAGGAACGATTGTATTTCGAGGCATGCAGGACAGGATTTGATATGCCAGCGGTCGTGCCATCCCAGGCGTGGGAGCCGGCCAAACCCCGGCCCGCTGGCACCCATCATCACGGCCCGTTCACGGACCTCCACGACATGGGCCGCATCGTTCTTGGCATGGGCCTGCGACCGAACGAGGAAGCACTGGCGCTGCGGTGGACAGACATCGATTTTTCAGCCGGCACGCTGACGATAGTCAAAACCAAGAGCGAGGCCGGCCGGCGTACCCTCAAGATGCCGCCGGACGTGCGGGCGATCCTGGAGATGCGGCTGGCCGTGTCGGAGCCCGACGAATCCGAGTGGGTGTTCGCATCGCCGCGGCGCCCCGGTCGCCACATCGTCAAACTGAACAATGCGCACGCGCTTGTCTTGCAGCACACCGGCCTCGCGTTCGTGCTCTACGATCTCCGGCACACGTTCGCCACGCGCCTAGCGATGGCTGGCTGCCCGCTGCCGACGCTGGGCCGCATCCTCGGACACGCCGGACTGCGCGTGGTGGCGCGGTACGTCCACCCGCAGCAAGTGGACATGGACCGGGCGATGACGCTATACGCGGCTCCGATTGCGGGAGAGCCGGCGAGCGCGGGAACGGTGGCGGAGAAGGTGGGGGTGGTGCAATGACTGAAGCTGAGCGTTTACAAAAGATTCTCACGGCGCAGGAAAAAGAGTTGCGGCGACTCCGTAGGCTGCTCTCGGTTGTGACGATAGCCCACGTGGAGTATGGCGTGCAGGACAATATTATCGAGGTCACGGTTTCGGCCATCGGGGTGGATGAGTACCACTTCATCGATAAGTGCAGGCTGGAACTTGAGCGTGTCGCCAATGTCATCATTGGCGAACGCACGAAAATAAAGGGGCCGATCACAGACTCAGTGACGGGAGAGGAAGCGATTGGCGCGGTGATGCCGAAATGAATGCTCCGTCCAGTGCCGGTGGGAGGTGTGCAGTGACCGTCAAGGAGCGCATCGCTGCGCTGGAGGCCGAGCGAGACGAATGGAAAGCTAAACAAGAGGAGTCATTCGCCCACTTCTGGGAGATGGTCCGTCAAGAGGCGGCTTTACGGAAGGAGCTTACGCAGGAGCGGGCGCGGCTGGATTTCCTGTTGGCAACGGAGAGCGGGTATGAGGATCGAGCCGCCATCGACGCGGCAAGGAAGGCGGGATGAAGATCACAGTTGAGGAGCGGGAGTGCTGGACCAACATCAAGGCCAGAATAAACGGAGGCTGGTGCGATTGTGTCACTGGGTCCATAGAGCCAGCGGGACTGCTCCGCAATACACCCTTGGTGGCCGTCAATTGGTCATGCTTTGGCGCAGTCGATCTGGCGACCGCCCGCGAATTCGCAGCCGTGCTACTCGCTACCTGCGACAAGGTGGAAGAGATCGCCAAGAGCAAGGGGCTGCTGCCACAAGAGGCCGAGAGGAGGGCGGGGTGACGGTTAAGGAACTGCAAGAGGCGTTGGCGGGCGTGCCAGATGAAACGGAGGTTTATGGTTGGATGTTCTCTGGCCGAACGATCAACGAGGTTTGTCCAGTGGAAAACTGGAAAACGGCAATCGTTAGGGCAGTCGCAATTCAAACCAGATACGAGAAGCGTGAGGCGCTTTCGGCGAGTCCGGTTGACCTTAATACCGTGTCCCTGGAAGCCTTCCACCAAGTCCAAGATTTGCTTCCCGCTCGACTCGGTTTCATTTTAGATTGGCCATTGGAGGAGGATGAGGAATCTATAACCGTCCATCGATTGTCGATGGAACGAATGATGCGATGTCTTGACACCGAAGAGAGGAAGAAAGCAAAGAAACAAAAAAAGGCGAACCCCCGCAAAGCGCCGTCCACTCCTCCGTCCAGTTTCCGTCCAGTCGATAGCGCTGAAAACCGCGAAACAACCGCAACCAACGCGGCGCAACCACAAGCCAGCCCGGAGCCTGTAACTTGATGGAAAAACAGGCTAAAACCTTTGTTTTGAGTTGGAGGCGCGGGCCGGAATCGAACCGGCGGATAAAGGTTTTGCAGAGCTATCCCCTTGAATCGCAAGGGGTTATATTTGCAATAGAATCCAGTCAGTTCCTCGTCTTTCGTCCAGTTTTCGTCCAGGGGGACCTTTCGTGACAAACGAGTATTCCGTGAACGGTCAAACTGCGTCTATCTGGCTCGCCCGCCGGGATGGGTCGGTCTGGGAGTGCCGCATCGACTTGGCGGACCTCCCAATAGTCCAAGCCTACCCGGGGAAGTTCTATGCCTGTTGGTCGTCAGACTGCCAGACGTTCTACGCGCTCGGGAGATTCCAGGGACAGAACATCTTAATGCACCGCCTCCTGACGAACGCGCCGAAGGGGGCCGAGGTAGATCACGGCAACCACAACGGGCTGGACAACCGGCGCAGCATGAATCTTAAGGTCTGCGGCCGCTCAGAGAACGCGCTGAATCGGCGCGGGGCGAACGTTACCAGCCGATCTGGGGCGCGGAATGTCTACTGGAGGGCGAATAAGCGCCGATGGGCCGTGCAGGTGATGTGGGGCGGGAAGCGGCGGCAGTGCGGCACCTATCGAACTATCGAGGAAGCTGAGGCCGTCGCAGAACAAGCAAGGCGGGGGATTTTCACGCTTCGGAAAACCGGGAGGCCAGCAGCATGAGCGAGAGAGGTGATAGTGGGGTGCTCCACACCAAGGAGCAGGCCGATACGCTTAAGCGCCTGGCCAAATTCATCAACGCCGGGTCTTATTCGGTCCTTGGCCAGCATCCGAACGGCTACCTGTTTGTGGAGCTGAATTTTGCCAAATGGGAAGGCCGGAGGGGTGTGTCAATATTTTGCGAGGGCCTGTGGATGCTGTGGCGCATATTCCGCGAGAAGTTATTTTGCCAGTTTACGGGAGAAGCCGCCAGCCCATCGCCGGAAGGTACGGAATGACGCCTTTCGTCCAGCTTTCGTCCAGCCGGACCGGAGGTGCGGTGTGAAGCCCCACGCACTGGACCTCTTCTGTGGGGCCGGAGGCGCCTCGATGGGCCTGCATCGTGTCGGCTTCGAGGTTGTCGGGGTGGACATCAAGCCACAGCCCCGATACCCCTTCGAGTTCCATCGAGCGGATGCGCTGACGTTCCCCTTGGATGGCTACGACTTCATTTGGGCAAGCCCGGTGTGCAAGGCGTACACGAGAGCCAAGAGAATCCACGGCGACAAGCAGGAATATCCCAGGGATCAAATCTCTGCGGTCCGAGACCGCTTACAGCGTTCCGGGCTGCCATATGTGATCGAGAACGTACCGGGGGCACCGTTGCTTAATCCATTCCTTCTCTGCGGGCTGATGTTTGGGCTGCGCGTCCTGCGCCATCGCCACTTCGAGTCCAATGTCCTCTTTCCGCAGCCCGTGCATCCGAGGCACGCCGGCACCACTAATTCACACCGGGGAATGGGCAAAGGAGGAGAGTACGTCTGCGTTGCGGGGCACAACTTTCTAGTGTCGGAGGCCACCAGCGCAATGCAAATCGACTGGATGGTTCAATCCGAAATCAGCCAAGCCGTTCCCCCGGCGTACAGCGAGTTCATCGGCCGGCAAATCATGGAGTTTAAAGGGAGATTGGAGTTGACGAACCGGCGATGAGAACAAAAGGTCGAATGGCGGTAGTCCATCATTACGAATGGTCCGTGACGAGGTGGTTCACGAGCCCGACGCGCGAGGCCCTGGATGCGGCCGGCCGCGGCATCTACCGCGAGCTATTGGACGTCTGCTACACGCAGGGCGCCATCCCATCCGACCACGCGATTCTGGCCCGGATGTGCCGCGCCTCCGACGAGGAATTTGCCCAGGCTTGGGGGGTGATCGGAAGCCACTTTCGGAGGCACCCGAAAGACGCCTCTGCACTCATAAATTCGCACGCAAACGTGTTCCGAAATGACTACTTTCGGTATATTCGTGAGCAGAAATCGCGCGCTGCCGCTGGGGGTACAGTAACAGGGAAGCGTAAGCGCAATAAGATCAACGACAAAGAAAGCGCTGGCTGTAGCAACGGCCTAGCGACCGCTGAAAACATTTGCAGCCAACACGACACGACACGACACGACACGATAGAACACGACACGAGACCAGCGGCGTTACCGAACAGTTCGGTTATCTCCGGGATCGTCAACGAACCGCCGCCCACCGCCGCTGACAAAGACGCCCTGGAATGGATCAGAAAAAGCCTCGAAAACTACCCGAACGCGCCACCCGGGAAGCCGGACGCTCAAATCTGCCAGCGAGCCCTGGAGGCGACCCGTGGCGCGAGCCTGGAGCGGATCGGAGACGTGCTGCTCAGATTGCACAGGCGAGGCGCCAGGCCGGAGTCGTGGGGATTCTTTCCGGAAGTCCTGCGGCGGGAGTTAGCCGGCGGCCCGTGATGACGTCCGCACATCCCCCCGCGCCTTCCGGCACTGGTAGCATCGGCAGCGCTTGAGCGCCGGATCGTGCACCAGGCGCTTTCGTGGCCCGCCCTTGCGCTTGCGGAGGCTCTGGAGGAGCCGAGCGGCGTCGGAGGCGTCAATCATGCTGTCCACCCACGATTTCTGCGACGGCCCGCGCGCCGTCGTCATTGACCGACGCGGCCTCGCTGTCCCATACCAGGGCGATACGCCCGCTCCGGAGGTCATACGACGCGTCTTCATCATCGGCGTCGTGCTCGAATCCGCCGGCGTCGTATATCACGCCATCGGGATATTCCGCCAGCAGGGCAGTGGCGGCTTCTCGCACCGAGTCGTATTCCACCGCGGGCTGCCCGTTCGTGTAGGTCACTTTGCAGCGCACGACCACGGGGGCCGTCGCGTTGTCGTTGCGGATTTCGCTTTCCATGATTCAAGTATGCCATACAGCGCTGTATGGAGTCAAGGGAAATCGGCGTGCACCCGCAAGATTTCTGTGGAAAACCCTGTGGAAATCGCTGTGGAAAAAAGATCTTGACACCGGAACCCCACCAGTAGTACAACTGTGCTGAGCGGTACCGGGCATAGTAGTACGGTACCGATCCTCCCCCGTTCTGGACGATAGTCCAGCCCCTAACATGGCTCACGCCACACCTGCACCCGCAGGGAGAATCCTGATCCTCAATCCCCTCGGCAACGGCAGCACCTCGCGAAAGCACGCTCGGGCGTATGTCCGGCGCCATCTTGCGGATTGGGTTGAGCCTGGCCGATCCATCCGCTTCCGGCGCACTGAGACGGATCACCGAGAGCGGAGCGCGGTGAGATCCGCAGCGGCGGCCAGTCGGGATGGGTACGATCGCATTGGCCCGATGCGGCCGGAGCAGGTCATCCACATCCCAGTCGTGCAGCCATGGCGCCTATTCGGCGGCGGCCAGCCCACGGGCCGAGGCGGCAGGCACATCGCCGCGCTGGCCGGCGCGTTCACCCTCCCATGCCAGAGCTAGCACAGCGGCCCTGTAGCGCACCTGGCTGCGCCGCTCTGGTGTCACGTGGAACGTGCCCGACGCACAGCAGGCAGCGCGAGCGGCGACGCGGCTCAGCCCATGAGCGAGGCTACGACAGGCGCTGGCAGCGGCTCCGGGATGCATGGCTACAGCAGCATCCGCACTGCGTCGATCCATACGGTACGCACGGACGACCAGCACTGGCGACTGAGGTCGATCACAAGATCCCCCATCGCGGGGACAAAGTTCTGTTCTATTCGATCGACAACCTGCAAAGCCTTTGCCATCAATGCCATAGCAAGAAAACGATGGAGGGTGGGTAGGGTGGGTCGAATCCCTACCGCCTTGCGCCTGGA
>ERZ1292632.1195-Hain-H43-01um-R2-1195-length-26296-cov-6_pt1 | contig 26296 bp, 23 predicted proteins | sample MGYA00564407_ERZ1292632 | MGnify/ENA primary metagenome ERZ1292632 (study PRJEB36523, sample SAMEA6512637) | groundwater metagenome | collected 2019-01-08 | study: AquaDiva: Metagenomics assemblies of 32 groundwater samples | reverse complement strand
CACCCAACCCCTGGGATGTCAAAAGTTCGCGAGAAGGCCAGTCTTCCACCACCAAAGCGACATTTTTTATTTTATTTTTAAATTTGCCGGGAATCCTATCAAATCCCTCGGCGACGAGTTTTTTAAAATCACCCCGATTCAATAACATAGAATTAGCGGGCTGTTATTTTCCCCAGCGCTTTTTTGACAGCGCCGCCTTTGCCGCTTTTTGTTCCGCTTCCTGTTTTGATTTTCCGCTGCCTTCCGCGACAAGTTCATCGCCGAAATAAACTCCGACCGTAAACATTTTATCGTGGTCTGGGCCAAATTCCTTGATTATCTTATACGCCGGTGTTACTCCTGCATGTTCCTGCGCTTTCTCTTGGATGAGACTTTTGGCGTCCTTAAAAAGTCCTTTTTTTATGATGGTATCGATTTTGCCAAAAAGGCACGAGGCTATGAATTTATCGGCGGCATCGTATCCTTGGTCAAGATAAATGGCGCCGATAAAACTTTCAAAAACATTGGCGAGAATATATTGCCGCGCCTTGCCGACGTCTTTTGCCTCGCCTTTTGAAAGGAGCAGATATTCATTCATTCCCAATTTGGCGGCCGCTTCGCTTATGGTATCGGAATTGACGAGCGACGCGCGATAAGAGGTGAGGTCGCCCTCGGTGCTATCCGGATATTTTTTATACAAATAATCTGTAACGGAAAGCTCTAAAACAGCATCCCCCAAAAATTCAAGGCGTTCGTTGTGGTCAATCCCCAATTTGGGATTTTCATTCAAATAAGAACGGTGAACAAACGCCTGCTTGAGAAGGTTTTTATCTTTAAACGAAACTTTTGTTTTTTTCTCAAATTTTGAAAAATCAATCATAATATTAACCTACCACCAACAACCAACAACTTACAACCCTAAGATTTTGGCCTTTTGGGAATTCCTGTTGTCGGTTGTCGGTTGTCGGTTGTAAGTTTCTGTATCCCCTTCGCGACTATGGGAATAATATCGTTGTAAATGTTAAGGTCAAGAACTTCGCGTATCGGGAACCATCTGCAATCATCAAGCCCGCCCTTTTTCTCGAGTTTTAAGTCTTGGTAGACGGCTTCAGCTAAAAAATATGATACCCGTTTACGTATTTTCCCTTTATCCGGTTTAGAGGCTATATATTCGTTTTCACCGATTTTTTCTTTAATTTTTACGGAGATGCCCATCTCTTCTTTGATTTCTCGGATTGTCGCTTCCACCTCGTCTTCGTTTTCTTCGATATGACCTTTGGACAAAGTCCAGTGCCCAAAAACATCGTGGACGAGGGCGAGATATGTCTCGCCATCGTAACTTGAATAAACCACCGCCCCGCCCAATTTTTCAAGAGGCACTTTGGATAAATCCAGTCCCTCGTTTCCTTTTTTCTTCTTTGCGCTCGTTTCGTCTTTTTGCGGCTCGCCGATTTCTTTGTAAACCGCGCCCAATACGCCGTTTACGAATTTACCGCTGTTTTCTCCGCCGAAAGTTTTGGCGAGTTCAATCGCCTCGTTAATCGCGACTTTCGGCGGGACTTCCTTGCGGTCGGCGAAAAGAAGTTCATAAAGGCCGATGCGTAAAATATTCCTGTCCACGACGGAAATGCGGTCAATCGGCCAATCGGGAGCGGCTTTTTCAATGATATCGTCCAGTGTTTTTTGTTTTTCAATTATCGCTTCGGCAAGCGATGCCATGAACGACGAATCCCCCATGCCCGGAGCAAATTCTTTAGTATTGCGTTCGAGAATCTCGCTTAAAGATTCTTTCGGGCGAGCGCCCGACGAAAGTATGAAATCCCACTCGAAGAGTGTCTGTAATACTACTGATCTTGAAAGGTGCCGGTTTGCCATGAGTACAGCTTTGGACTTATAGCTTTAAGCTTACAGGCGATGGGTTTTTATGCCAACTACAAGCTAAAAACTACAAGTTATTTACTCGTTTCCGCTTTCTTCGCTTTCGCGGTCTTCTTTTCAACTTTCTTCAAAACATTAACAACCTCGCGCCCTTTGTAGGTACCGCAGGCAGGACACATTTTATGGTTCTCTTTGGGAGAACCGCACTTCCCGCAAATGGAAAGCTTCATCTTTTTCAGCGCGTGGTGGGAACGGCGATTTGCTGTGTGCGCCCGCGTGTGTCTCATTCGTACAACCATGATTTCGCCAGTATAACTTATTATTTGGAAATATCAACCCGGTAGTAGTCCGCCCTGGGCGGATCACTACGGGGTCAAGAAAAAAGCCCCGCTTAAAACGGGGCCTCGTAGGCGGTTTTCTCAGGGTCTTGCCGAGAGCGCGCGGAGGTTCCTCATGTCGTCCTTGGTGGGAATATTTAAAATGAACCTGGAAAGAGCGTCCTTCAGGTCGCCAAATCCCGCCTCCCGGAGCAGACGGACCGCCTCCTGCACCGCGGTATCTTCCTTACCGAGATTCTCTTCTGAGAAATCAAAAACTCGTGTCGCGCGCATGAGAATACCGCGGTAATCCTCGCGCATGGAGAAATCATTATTTGCTATTTCCATCTTCAGTTCTTCGATGGCCGCGGCGGCAGAACCTGAAGGATAAGCCGCCGAGACCGAAAGGCCAATGAGTTTTTTCCGCAAATCCATATTACCCCCAAAAAGAGTGAGAAAAACTTCCGTTAAATGAATAACACAAATCCGTGGTCTTGTAAATATTTACTTCCTTCCAAGAAAACTTCTTCGGTGGATTTTTGAAAGCCCGTGTTTTTTGATTCGCCGATAGTGTTCTTTCGTGCCATAGCCTTTGTGTTTTTCAAAAGCGTAATCGGGATGCTTTTCCGCAATCTTTTTCATGTGCCTGTCGCGGACAACTTTCGCCATAATTGAAGCGGCGGAAATAACGGGCTTTTTTTCGTCTCCCCTGATAATTGTTTTCTGATACTTGTACCGAGCCGGGGCTTTAAGCGAGCCGTCTAGCAGTATCTGCGCATCTTTACCGACCTTAAGCGACAAAAGAGATGAGTAAATTCCCTTCCGTATGGCGAAAACTATCCCCTTTTCATCTATGGTTTTCTCGCTCACAAGCGAAACGCGAAAATCAAGAATTTTTTCCTTTTTTAATTTTTTGATTTTTCCAAACCACCATTCCCGCTTTTTTTCAGTTAATTGTTTAGAATCTCGTATTCCTCTGAAGATTATTTGTCGTTGGTTGTAGGTCGTTAGTTTCATTATTACCACCCCCACCGCCACCGGCCCAGCAATAGGCCCGCGTCCGGCTTCGTCGATACCTGTAATATATTTATTTCTCATTCATTTAACAATACATCCGAGATTTCGGTGTTAAGTATACCAAACGAAAACCCCTTGGTTTCAAAGACACAAAGTGTCAAAGATTCCAAGGGGCTGGAAGATAGGGCCACAAAGCGCGTCAGGTGCGGATACGTAAGAAAATCTGGTTGCCCTTTTTTTCATCGCCATCCGACCAGTTCACCACGCGTGCATGCACGCACCACCTGTTGCTTCTGCACCAGCTGATTTCCACCGCGAATATCCCGAACACCCCGTAACCGTGGCCGCGAACATAGAAGACATTCTCGCCGTAGTATCTTAGGGGGCCGCCTCCCCACCCCGGCTGGCGCTTGATGAGTTCGGCAATTTGCCAAAGCTCCGTAAGAAGATGGTCATCGGAAGAATCGGGACTAATTTCTCCGTATTGGGCATCCTTCGCCAGATTAAACTGGCCCAGAGAAACCTCATCCGCAGATTCAGTAATTCGTGCTACCGATAGGACTCTTTCCGTAAATCCGGGCGAGACCCAAAGACCGTCTCTTCCCCGAAAAAATTCGTGCGGGTTAAACGGCTTGGTAAGAGGCCCAACGGTAACTACTCCTATTGGGAGAAGAAGTTCGCGGTTTCCTCCCTCTTTGGCGTACGACCCCGGGATCGCTGCGAGTACTGCGAAAAACACTACTAACAACAGCTTCAAAATGTTCATGATATTCTCCTGGCTGATGGCTCCAACCGAATGGTTGGGTTTCGCCTTTATAAACGAGGCATTTCTGCCTTAAAAAGAGCATAAAAATACAATTGTTGTCAAGTACACACATACGCAATGTGATATAATTTCATGATAATTTTCTATGGACACTAAATCCATCCACCCCAGTACCATATCGCTTCGCTCTCCCTACGGGACAAGTTTTCATACCCAATAACTCATGGATACAAAGTTTATACATTTACATACTCACAGTCACTATTCCCTCCTCGACGGAATGTCAAAAATAGATGAGATGGTAAAAATCGCCCAGGCCGACGGAATGCCGGCAATCGCCATCACCGACCACGGCAATATGTACGGCGCGATTGATTTTTATAAAGCATGCAAAACTCACGGCATAAAACCGATAATCGGAGTTGAGGCGTATGTCGCCAACCGCACGCGTTTTGACAAAGAACCCAATATAGACAACAAGCGATATCACTTAACCCTTCTCGCCAAAAACGAAACCGGCTACAAAAATCTTATGAAGCTCGTTACGCTCTCCCACCTTGAGGGCTATTATTATAAACCGCGGATGGACAAGGATTCGTTGCGCGAACATTCGGACGGTTTAATAGCGCTCTCCGGATGTCTGGGCGGCGAATTGGCTCGCGCGCTCCAATCCGGCAAAGACGAAATTGCCGAAACGGTCGCCCGCGAATATCAGGAAATTTTCGGAAAAGAAAATTATTTTCTGGAAGTTATGAATCACGCGAAAATTGAAGGCGCCAAAGAAGTGAGGGAAAAAACTATCGCGCTTTCCAAAAAATTAAACATCCCGCTTGTCGGCACGCAGGATTCCCATTATCTTCACGAAGACGACCATAAGGCGCACGAGACCCTGCTTGCAATACAAACAAACGACGATATGAAAAACGAGAATAGGTTCTCTTTCGGCACCGATGATTTTTCATTCATCAAAACCGCAAAAGCCCTTGAATATTTCAAAGATATTCCCGAGGCGGTGGAAAATACGATGAAAATTGCCGATATGTGCGACATAGAACTCACTTTGGGCAAATGGGTGTTGCCGGATTTTGAAATCCCGGGAAAAGTCACGGCGGAAGAAGCGCTTCGAAAGCTTGCCTACGAAGGAATCCCTTTTCGCGGGCTGGAAAAAACCAAAGAAGTAGAAGACCGCATAGAATATGAGATAAAAATAATCCGCGATAAGGGTTATACTCCATATTTCCTTGTTGTGGCCGACCTTTTGAAATACGCCAGGGAGAAAAAAATATACGCGACGACAAGAGGTTCCGCCGGCGGCTCCCTCGTGTCGTACTTAAGCGGCATCACGACCGTTAATCCCCTTCTATACAAATTGCCCTTTGAACGATTTTTAAATCCCGACCGTCCCAAGGCGCCGGATATTGATATGGACTTCGCCGATAATCGCCGCGACGAAGTCATAGATTACGTAAAACAAAAATACGGCGAGGACCGCGTGGCGCAAATCGGAACATTCGGAACAATGATGGCGCGCGGCGCCGTAAGGGACGTCGCCCGCGCGCTGGGGCACCCTTACAATGTCGGCGACCGCCTCTCGCGCTTGATACCTTTAGGAAGCCAAGGATTCCCCATGACCATAGACCACGCCCTTGAATTGTCCCCTGAACTCGCCGAGATTTACAAAAAAGAAAAAGACGCGAAAGAAATAATAGACCTTGCCAAAAAATTGGAAGGCGGGGCACGGCATATTTCCGTGCACGCCGCGGGAGTCGTCATCGCCCCGTCACCGCTTCCCGACTGGGTGCCGATTCAATATGACCCCAAAGGCGGAAAAATAATCACTCAATACGACATGTACGGCGTTACCGACGAATACGGCGGCGTTGGACTTCTTAAATTCGATTTTCTGGGAATCAGAAATCTCGCCATCCTGGGCGACGCGGTGGAACGCGTAAAAAACATTTACGGGATTGACGTTGACATAGAAACGATTCCTCTCGACGACAAAAAAACTTTTGAAATGCTTGCGCGCGGCGAAACAATGGGGCTCTTCCAATTAAACGGCTCCGGTATGACGCGCTATCTGAAAGAACTTAAGCCAACCACCATTCACGACATAAACGCCATGGTGGCGCTATACCGCCCGGGACCTATGGAAAAAATCCCGGATTATATAAGCCGTAAACATAATCCAAAACTTGTCACGTATCTGGACCCTCGGATGAAAGAGATTTTGGACCAATCCCACGGCGTTATCACCTATCAGGACGATGTTCTTTTGATTGCCATAAAAATTGCCGGATATTCCTGGCTTGAAGCTGATTCTCTGCGAAAAGCCATGGGCAAAAAAATCCCCAAAGAAATGGCGGCGCAGGAGGAAAAATTCGTTTCCGGATGCATTGATAAAGGAATGAAACCGGCGAAAGCGCTTGAACTTTGGAAACTTATAGAGCCGTTCGCCGCTTACGGCTTCAACAAAGCCCACGCGGCAAGTTACGGGCGCGTCGCCTATCAAACCGCTTACATGAAAGCGAACTTCCCCGCCGCTTACATGGCCGCCGTCCTTACCGCAGATGCCGGAGATGTTGAAAAAATTTCCGAAATAATAACCGAGTGCGTGCGCATGAAAATCCCCGTTCTACCGCCCGACGTGAACGAAAGCGAGGGAAACTTTACCGTAGTTGCCGATAAAGACGGCGGGCCCGCCGCGGCAAGCACGGCCTGCCTGAGCGAAGCTCGCCTGCCCGCGCGTTGCGCGCAGGCGGGCAGTCAAGCGCAGGCGGGCGGGCGCGAAGAAATAAGATTCGGGCTTTATTCGGTAAAAAATCTGGGCACGGACATCGCCGATGCCGTCATCACCGAGCGGAATAAAAACGGTAAATTCAAATCTTTCGGAGATTTCCTTGACCGCGTCAAGCATAAAAACCTGAATAAAAAATCGCTGGAAGCGTTTATAAAATCCGGAAGCTTGGACGACGTTGGGGAACGCGGGATGCTTTTAAGTAATGTGGAGGAAGCGCTCGCCTATAACCGTGAATCTGGAAGAGTGCACCAAAATCAAACGTCCCTCTTCGGAAGCATCGCGTCAGCCGCGCCAACGTTTAAATTAAAAGAGGCGGAGGCGGCGACAAAAGAAGAAAAACTTTTATGGGAAAAGGAATTGCTCGGCCTTTACGTGTCCGGACACCCTCTTGATAAATATCGTGAGAAACTTGCCAAAAAAGAAGTGGACATCAAGCGGATAAAAGAAGAACTGCGCGAAGGAATGCTTTGCGTGCTCTCCGGCATAATTGAAGAAGCAAAAGTGGTATTCACCAAAAACAACGACCAGATGGCTTTCGTCAAGCTGGCTGATTTTTCGGGAAGCATAGAAACGGTGGCGTTCCCAAAAATATTCAAAGAGCATAAAAACTTATTCGTCGCCGACAAGTGCATTTCCATCAAAGGGCGCATTTCCGGGCGCAACGGGGAAACGAGCATTTTGATTGAAGCTGTAAAAGAACTTGCGTAACGTTTGACAGCACGGGTCTTTTAAATTACCCTGAAAGCGGATAATTAAATCAAACGGGGGTCGTTATGGCGGGAATAATATGTCAGTTTGTTACTGGTAGCCGCATTGAGCCAAAGGAAGAGTTCCTAAGCCAGTTCCGGAAAGAAGACTGGGTCCGCCAGCTTTTCGTAAGCGGTACACCGGTAGCAGAATACAAATCACAAGAGGACACGGATGGAGAAAAAAACCCCAATTTCTGGGTGGAGTTGGTGGATGATGCTGGTCATAAGGTCGTAGGGCCTTTTGATAATACGCTATTCTCGACCAACTGGATTAAGGTGGCTTAAAAAGAAAAACAGATTCGGGCAGGCTTAATGATAGCCTGCTTTTTCTTTTGTTAAATGAAGTTAAAAATGGTATGTTTTTCTTATATGAACGAAAGTGACCACAAAAAACTAGGCCGGGAATTGGACCTGTTCACTTTTTCGGACACCGTGGGGAAAGGTCTGCCCCTCTTCACCCCCAAAGGAGCCACAATTCGCCGCGAACTAGAACGCTTCATCGTGGACGAGGAGCTCAAGCGTGGTTATAACCATGTCTATACCCCCGACATCGCAAAACTTGACCTTTATATAAAATCCGGTCATTACCCGCATTACAAAGAGTCAATGTACGCCCCCATAGAGATTGACGTCGAGAAGTTCATGCTCCGGCCAATGACCTGCCCGCACCATTTTGAGCTTTATCTATCACGTCCCCATTCCTATCGTGAGCTGCCAATGCGAATCGCAGAACTCGCCAAACTTTACCGCTACGAACAATCCGGCGAACTCATGGGGCTCCAACGAGTGCGCACCTTCTGCCTTTCCGACGCCCATATAATTTGTAAAAACGAACATGAGGCGGTAGATGAAATAGAAAAAGCGCTTGACCTCATTGAATACGCAAACGGCGTGCTCGGCCTTGATGCGGGAACGGACTACCATTACCGTCTTTCCCTTGGAAACCGTGAAAACACGAAAAAATACTACAAGGACGACAATGGGTGGGATAAGGCGGAGGGTCTTCTGCGAAAATTGATGAAAAAACGCGGAGTAAAATTTGTGGAAGCAAAAGACGAAGCGGCTTTCTATGGTCCGAAAATCGACATTCAAATGAAGAACGTGAACGGCAAAGAAGATACTATTTTTACGGTGCAATACGACCTCTCAAGTTCGGAGCGCTTCAATCTCGTTTACACCGGAGAAGACGGCAAGGAGCACCGCGCTTTCGTCGTACACCGCTCATCCATCGGCTCCATTGAGCGCACTATTGCTTTCCTTATTGAAAAATACGCCGGCGCATTCCCGTTATGGCTTTCGCCGGTGCAAGCGATAATTTTGCCCATAAGCGAAAAACATTTTGAATATGCCAAAAATATTCATGGCGCCCTTAAAGAAGCCGGTATTCGTGCCGAAATTGACGAGAGCAATGAAACTTTGGGGAAAAAAATAAGAAATGCCAAAATGCAAAAAATCCCATATCTTTTGGTGGTTGGCGATAAAGAAATGGAATCTGAAACAATAACAGTGGAAAATCGGGCGGGCACCTCCTTAAAAGAAACTTTGGAAAGTCTGGTTAGTAAATTAAAAGAGGAAATAAAAAACAAAAAATAACTAATTTTAAAAAACCCCCGCCAAGCAGGGGTTTTTTAAATTATTTTTTCGCCTTCTTCGGTTTTTTTACTTCCTTGCGGCGAGCGTTATTTCCTTTTGCCATATATTTTTATTATGTGGCAATATTAGCATAAATAAATAAGTAGAGGAAATAAAAAAACCCCGCCCTGGGCGGGCGGAGTCCAAACAGGGGCCACTCACGCGCGCATCCCCTTTATTGGTTCGCCGCGAAGTTCACAGTCATTGAGCGAAAGAGAAAGTACGTGCGTGAGGGGACGGGTGACGAGTACGTTTTCAAACTTAAAAATGACCACATCGTATCCTTCGTCTTTTGCCTTAACGGCGGTAACCTCGCTGATTTTTCTGTTCAGCCAGTTTTTGATGCTCACATCAAAATAATATTGAGCCGTGGGCATTCTGATTTCGAGCTCATCCCCGCCCTCGAAAACCAGGCTAACCGACTTTGCGCCGAGAATAAGCGAGCTTATCAAGCGGGAACCAAGTTCCGGGAAAATCAAGTTTCCCGTTCTTTTTTCTTTTTCGGAAATGAGAATAACATTACGGGCTACAATTTCCATTGGCAATCCTTTCCTGTGTTATAGATCTTTAAGCCGGCTACAATGGTACGTCTAAATATCTATGTTTGCAAGTTTGGCGTTTGACTGAATAAATGACTTGCGCGCCGGAACGTCGGTGCCCATTAGCGTTTCAAATACTTTGTCCGCGTCCTGCGCGTCTTCAATTGAAACTTTCTTGATAACGCGGCGCGCCGGGTCCATGGTCGTTTCCCAGAGCTCGTCCGGATTCATTTCTCCCAAGCCTTTGTAGCGCTGGACGACGATTTTCACGGACTTCTTTTTATCCGTTTTCTCTTCCTCGCCGGCTTCTTCGGCTTCCTCTTCGTTCACTCCGGCTTCGGCCATTTCCAAAACTTCGCCGCCTTCTTTTTTCAAAAATTTTTCTTTTGAATCTTCGTTATAAAAGTATGACAATTCCTTGCCTTTTTTTATTTTATAAAGCGGTGGTTGAGCAATGTATATGAATCCGCCGTCAACGAGCGGACGGAAATATCGATAAAAAAGCGTGAGCAAAAGCGTCCTGATGTGAGCACCGTCAACGTCGGCATCGGTGGCAATAACCACTTTATGATAGCGAAGCTTGGAAATATCGAAAGAGTCTCCGATGGCAGTACCTAGAGCAACAACCAATGATTTTATTTCCGTTGAGGCGAGCATCTTATCAAGGCGGGCGCGTTCAACGTTTAATATTTTGCCCCGGAGCGGAAGTATGGCTTGCGTTCTCCTGTCGCGCCCCTGCTTTGACGAACCGCCGGCCGAATCTCCTTCAACGATAAAAATTTCCGCCTCGGACGCGTCACGTGTCTGGCAGTCGGCAAGTTTGCCCGGAAGAGTAAGCCCTTCAAGTCCGCTTTTGCGGAGAACTGAATCTTTGGCGGCCTTGGCGGCTTTACGCGCGCGAAGGGCAAGAAAAGCCTTGCCGACGATATCGCGCGCGTCGTCGGGGTTTTCTTCAAGAAAAGCGTCGAATGATTCGCCGAAAACGGCGTTCACCGCGCTTTGTGCTTCCACGCTTCCGAGCTTGGCTTTAGTCTGGCCCTCAAATTGAATTTCGCGCAACTTTACCGACACTACCGCAGTAAGGCCTTCCAATACGTCCTCTCCCGTAAAATTCTCATCCTTATCTTTGATTATTCCGTTTTTCCTGCCGTAATTATTGATTAGGCGCGTGAGCGCTGTTTTAAACCCTGTCACATGAGTTCCTCCTTCGGCATTGTAAGTATTGTTGGCGAAAGCGGCGATTTTGGTCGTGATATCGTCTATGTACTGAAGCGCTATTTCAACATGAACTCCTTCGTGTTCTTTTTCCGCATAAAAAATATTTCTATGAATCGGCTTCTGAAGCTGGTTGTAAAACTTAACAAGCGACATCAACCCGCCCTCGAAATAAAATGTCATCGACGGGGCGTTCAACCCCAGGTCGCTTAAGTAATAAGCATCGGTATCAATTTTTCCTTCAAAGCCGCGCAGGTCGGTTATACAAATTGTGAGTCCGCGCACGAGATACGCCTGTTGGCGCATATGGGAAACAATCGTATTCCAATCAAATTTTATTTCCTTAAAAATTTCCGGATCCGGCTCGAAAGTAACGATTGTGCCGTGAAGTTTGGAGCTTTCTATTTTTTTAACAGCCGCCTTGCGCTTCCCTTGCGAATACTCCTGCACGTAAAGCCCTCCATCGCGATGAACTTCAACTTTAGCGTATATTGAAAGAGCGTTCACAACCGACGCGCCGACACCGTGAAGGCCGCCGGAAACCTTATATCCTTCTCCGCCGAATTTCCCGCCGGCATGGAGCGTCGTCATAACCGTCTCAAGGGCGGAAACTTTAGTTTTCTTGTGAATATCAACCGGAATACCGCGACCGTTGTCGGCGACACGAACGCGGTTCCCAGGAAGAAGGGCGATATCTATGCGGTCGGCAAACCCCCCCATGGCTTCGTCGCGCGAGTTATCAAAAATTTCCCAGATTAGATGGTGGAGTCCGTCAATACCGGTCGTGCCGATGTACATTCCGGGACGCTTGCGCACCGGTTCAAGCCCCTCCAAAACGGAGATGTCGGAAGCATCGTAGTGATGCCCGCCCGAGACTTTTTTTGCTTCTTCTTTAGCCATAATTCAATAAAATATGGAACCTTTTTAGGAACCATTTATTGTATTCATTATAGCAAAAAAAGACTTAAAAATGAAGCTTTATCCACTTAATTGGACGACTAAAATACGGCTTAAAATCGAGGTTTTTAAGAAACGGGAATATTGTTTTTATCTACCTCACCTGCCATCCCGTTTTGCCGTTTAATTTTTTTGTTATCCCCATCATTATTTTGTTCACTTCGTCATCGCTTAGGGTTTTTTCATGAGATTGGAAAACCAAATTAAACGCGTAAGAAACTTTGTCCCCTTTCTCAAACACGTCAAAAAGTTTTTTCTGAACGAGAAGCAGGCCTGATTCTTTTTCTATAATTTTTAGCACTGCATCGTTTTTAATCCCTTTAGGCACAAATACCGCAATATCACGGAGCGCGAACGGGTACGGGCTGATGTGTTTATACCTTACCTCTTTTTTCTTTATTGTTTTAGTTTTACCGGATATTGATTTAACGAACTTATCATGCGCCTCATCAAGCGTGTATTCGTTAATGTCATTCCCTTTTTTATTCGCTATCCCCACGGCAACCTTAATTTCTTCAGCCTCTTTTTTAAATACTGTCCCTATCTCAAAAATTTTTATATCCGTTATTCCCAAAAGGGGCGCGTTCCTCATGTTAGAAACAAGGGCTTCGGTAATTCCGTCTTTTAAATTATTCCTGAGAAATTTTTTATCTTCCGCTATCGGATTTTCAAGTTCAATTTCGCCTTTATTAATAAAAGCGTAAGTCATAATCTCTGAAAATCCTTCTCTCGCCAAAGCCTCCCTTACTTTGTTGGCCTTATCAAACTTTTCATCATTTGAGAGCTTCTTTTTTATTTTCGGCTTTATGGCCTTAATGTTACGGTAGCCGTAAACGCGCCCGATTTCTTCTATCAAGTCTTCTTTGATGGTAAGGTCGAGGCGTTCGCTCGGAACCGCCACCAAATATTCTATCCCACTTTTTATTGATTTTTTTTCATACGTAAAATCAAGTTGGCGCAATAATTTTTCCGTATCGCGGTCTTTCAGCTTAGTCCCCAAAAGTTTATTCACGTTTGTTGTACTTATTTTTAAATTGTATGGCAACGGTTTCCGGTGATACTTGTCGGAAATTAAACCAACTTTTGTATTTTTATCGCTTGCATACTTAAGCACCATTTCAATCGCAAGCAGAATTCCCTCTTTGGCAAACTCCGGCGTTATGCCTTGCTCAAAACGCGTTGAGGCATCGGTCCGCATGGCAAGCGCGCGGGAAGTTTTTCTGACTTGTCCCGGTTCAAAATTCGCGCTTTCAATGATTATGTTTCTCGTGCTCCCGCTTATTTCGGTGGATTTCCCCCCCATAACCCCCGCTATGGCTATAACTTGCAACTGGTCGGCAATTACGAGAGTTTCTTGTCCGAGAGAAACTTTTTTTCCGTCCAAAAGCGTGATTTCCCCGCCGCCTGATTTGCGTACAATAATTGTCGGATTTCCTTTTTCGTCTTTTGCCAGTTTATCAGCATCAAAAGCATGCAATGGCTGGCCGATTTCAAGCATTACGAAATTTGTGATATCAACAATATTGTTTTTGGGACGCTGTCCCGCCGAAAGGAGCAATTCTTTAATCCAAGCAGGAGATTCCCCGACTTTCACTCCTTCGATTACCACGCCCATGTATCGCGGGCAAAGCCCGGGCTCTTTAACATCAACATAAACTTCTTTCTTGGAAGTTGCAGGGTGGCCAACAAATTTTTCCGGATATATCGGCTTACCCAGAAGCCTTACGATTTCGCGGGCAATGCCTTTATGCGAAAGGCAGTCATGGGCGCGGTTTGGCAATACATCAATATCAAGCACATGGTCATTACCCACTTTCTCCACGGATTCAACTTCAAATGCGTTGAATATTAGAAGTTCGGCAAGTTTGTCTGGCGCAGGTAATTTATACGGCTTGCCGCCTGCCTGCGCCGCACGCGCGGCAGGCAGGCCGGTTTTTTCGGAATGGTTCTTCAGATAATATTTAAGCCAGTTGTAAGAAACTTTCATACATTAAAACTGGTTTACCAGGCGTAAATCTCCATGATAAAAAAGCCGGACATCATCAACCGCATACTTAAGCATAGCCAGTCGGTCAACTCCCGTGCCGAAAGCAAACCCCTGATATTTGAGCGGGTCAATCCCCGCCTGATTCAATACATAGGGATGAACCATTCCCGCCCCCATAATTTCTATAAAACCGCTTTGTTTGCAAATAGAACACCCTTCCCCGCCGCACTTAAAACAGGAAACATCAACCTCCACTCCGGGTTCTACGAACGGGAAATAAGAAGGGCGTAAGCGGATACTTATTTTCTTCCCGAAAAATTTGGTGAAAAAAAATTCAAGCGTTCCCTTAAGGTGCGCGAGCGTTGTCGTCTCATCAATCATCAGCCCCTCTATTTGATAGAACTGGGCTTCATGCGTAGCATCGGTGGCTTCGTATCTGAAGACCTTTCCGGGAGAAATGATGCGGATGGGCGGCTTATGGCTTTCCATATAGCGCGCTTGAACCGGCGAAGTGTGAGTACGGAGCAACTTACGACTCACAACTGACGACTCACTACTAAAGCTGTTATAATTTTGTTCTTTTTTGTAGGTTGTAGGTTGTAGGTTGTAGGTTTCTCTTAGCCAAAAAGTGTCCCACATGTCGCGAGACGGATGATTCGCAGGAATGTTTAAAACGTCAAAATTATAATGTTCCGTTTCTATTTCCGGTCCTGAGGCGACGGAAAAACCAAGTTCCCCGAAAATAGCCGCCGTTTCGTTTATAACCTGCGTGAGCGGATGGAGATGCCCCAAGGAATTCCCAATTTCTTCCGTTTTTTTCGTCCCATTCACCACCACTTTTTTCTTCATAATACTGGCTATTATAACCAGAGAACCCCTCCTTGTAAATTTGAAAAAAACGCCGTTTTAACGTATACTCGTGGAAATTTCATGTCATCCATAACGGCGGCACTCGTCTATATTATTGTCTTTGCTTCTCTGTATGTTGAGGTTTTTTTACTTGCAACATTCTTTGAGAAACGAAAAACCATAAAACGCGAGGAATCGGAAATACTTTCTCTTTCCGGGTACCCAAGCGTTACCATTATAGTGCCGTGCTTCAACGAAGAAAAAACTTTGGCAAAGACAATCGATTCTCTTCTTTCACTTGATTACCCGAAAGATAAATTGAACATCACTATAGTTGACGACGGCTCAACCGACGGCACATGGAAAGAAGCGAAAAAATTTGAAAATAAAAACGGCGTGCGGCTTTTCCGCAAAGAAAACGGCGGCAAGCACACGGCGTTAAATTATGCCCTCGCGCACATCAATACCGACCTTGTCGGATGTCTTGATGCCGATTCTTTCGTTGAGAAAGACACTTTAACGAAAATCGTAAAATATTTCGAAGATAACGAAGTTATGGCGGTAACCCCGGCAATAAAAATTTACAACCCCAAAAGAGCGATTGAGCTGATGCAAAATGCCGAATACAACTTGGGTATTTTCTTCAAAAAAATGCTCGGAATGATAGACGCCATACAGGTAACGCCGGGACCGTTTTCAGTATTCAGAAAAAAAGTTTTTGACAATCTGGGCCCATATCGCAAGGCGCATAACACGGAAGATTTGGAGTTGGCCTTCCGCATGCACGAATCGCATTACAAAATCGTCAATTCCCATAAGGCGTTCGTAACCACGGTGGCTCCTAACACCATAAAAAGCCTGTACAAACAACGATTAAGATGGGTCCACGGTTTTCTTGAAAACTCAATAGATTATAAGCACCTTTTCTTTAACCAGAAATACGGAAACTTTGGGATGTTCATGCTTCCGGCGGCCGTGCTCTCGGTATTGTCGGCTTTATATATAGTCGGCTATGCCGCCGTAAATATGATAAATTACGTGGCCCAAAAAATACTGGAAATAAAAATTGTCGGCATAGAAAATTCATTCTCTATGGATTTATTTTTCATAAATACCGGAACGCTCGCCTTTCTTTCGATAATCCTGGCTACGATTTCAGTCTTCATGATTATTGCCGGGAAACATATAGCCGAAGATTTCAGACGATTCCCCTTGGACATAATTTATTTCTTTCTGATTTACGTATTTATCGTTCCTGCATGGCTCTTCATGGCAACCTATAACACCGTATTGTCCAAAAGAACTCCCTGGAGATAAAACGTCTTTTACCATGAATAATTTTGATAAGAAAAAATACTTGTATGTTCTGGCGATAACCTCGCTTATTTTTTTCACGGCGATTTTTCTTTCCAATTATTTCAGCGAAAAGAAGCTGGCCGAAGTTAGGACGATTGAAAACAAGATTGCGATTGATATTTTATCGTCAGAAACTCAATATGCTCTTCTGCAAGAATCTTCGTGCCATGACGTTTCAAGCTCTATTTTATCCCAAGAGCTTAATTCATTGGAAAAAAAACTGTCTTATGCCGAAGAAAATTTTGGCAACCGCAATGAAGAAGTTATTTCGCTAAAACGCTACTATTCGCTTCTTGAAATTAAAGACTTTCTGCTAAGCAAGCGAATCGCCGAAAAATGCGGCTTAAGGCCGATTTCCGTCATTTATATTTATTCAAATAATGGTGATTGTCCGGATTGTGAAAAAGAAGGCTATGTTCTAACGTACCTCAGGGAAACTTACCCTGAATTGCGCGTGTATTCTTTTGATTACCACCTAGATTTATCGGCGGTAAAAACGCTTTTTTCTCTGTACGATATCAAGGAAGAATTGCCGGCCATCATAATAAACGGGAAAGTTTATTATGGCTTTAAAGAAAAAGAGGCTTTGGAGTCTCTACTCCCCAAAAAACTGAAGAAAAAAGTTGAAACTTCCTAGATAAAGAAATAACGGTAAAAAACTGGAGCCAGCAGTCAGATTCGAACTGACGACCTGCTGTTTACAAAACAGCTGCTCTACCAACTGAGCTATGCTGGCATTCGGGCATTATAACCGCATTATGCGGAATTTTTAAAGGGTATTTGTATTATCCGCTTCTTGTGAGGCGGGCGGGTTGACGGACTGTTTGCCGCGAGAGCGTCCTCCTTCAACCTTAGAAACAATTTTCTGAATATGATTTTTGTATTCCGAAATGTCTTTGAGAAAAAACGAGACGCGTTCGTTCTTATCCAATGAGTTGTTTTGAAGGAAAAAAAGGTCCAGCTTTGCGGCAATGCGGCGGATTTCGCGCCTTATGATGAATAATATGCCTATTGTCAGGCGAACTACTATTATAAGGGTTATATGCGCGACTTCACGGACAAGGTTAAGGAACTGATTGTTTATGGTTTCAATATGAGCACCGGAAAAGGCCAGTTCCCGGCTGGCAATTTCACGGCGGTTAAACCGCCCGATACGTATCTCCCACAAACGGTAAAAAACCATTGAACCCAGGAGTGTGGAAGCAAAAACAAAAAGCATTACGGAAAACATATTCATATTATACTTTATTTTTACTTGCCCGCGACGGAAAACCTTGAAAACATGGCGACCTCAATCCGCTCGCCGAATTTCTGCACGAATTTTTCAATAAGGCTCCTTACGGTAAGAGATTCGTCTTTTATAAACGTCTGCTCAAGCAATATTTTGTCTTTAAAATAAGCGTCTACTTTGCCGTCAAGTATTTTATCCTTCATCACTTCGTCTTTTTTCAGGTCGGCAACATCTTTAAGGAACATTTCACGGACGGCTTTTATCGATTCTTCCGGAATGTTTTCTTTTCTGTTGAACTCAGGCGCGGTCGCGGCCACCTGCATGGCAATATCGTAAGCAAGCGCCTTAAATTCGTCGTTTTTGGCGACGAAATCGGTCTCGCAGGAAAGGAGGACCATCGCCCCGACACTCCCGCCGTGAACATAAGACGCTACGGCGCCGGCACCCAAAGCCCGGTCTCCTTTCTTGGCGGCAATATCGGCGCTTTTCTTTTTCAAAATAAGGAGAGCTTTTTCCATGTCTCCGCCAGATTCCTCAAGCGCCTTTTTGCACTGCATAACGGAAACGCCCGTAGCATCCCGAAGCTCTTTTACTTGTTCTGTGGTAATCATAAAATAATAAAACTATAACTAATAACTTTTAACTATAACCGGGGTTAGCCGGGGTTTTAGTTATTGTTACTTGTTATTTGTTTCTCCGGAGAAAGCCCTTGACGGTAAGCATTTTCTATCTCTCCTACAAAAAACGCGATACTTGAACGTGCGGAGTCATTACCGACAATCGGATAAGCGATAGGCTTGAGGTCGCAATCTGAATTTGAAAGACTGACAACCGGAATGCCGATTTTACCGGCTTCCGCAACCGCAATGGATTCGGCCCGTGAATCAATGACAAAAAGCGCTCCGGGAAAATTTTTCATCGGTAAAAGTCCGCCAAAATTTTCTTTAAGTTCCGTAAGTTCGCGGTCAAAGATTCCGCGCTCCTTTTTGGTGTAAACGGAAAGGCCGCCCTCTTCCTTCTTTTTGGCGAGTTCCTGATAGCGATCCATGCGCTTTTTAATTTCCGAAAAATTGGTGAGGGTTCCGCCTACCCAGCGCAGGGTAACGTAAGGCATACCTAGGCGCTCTGCTCCGGCCAAAACGGCTTCGCGGGCCTCCGGCTTGGTCCCGACAAAAAGAATCTGCTTGCCGGAAGCGGCGAGGCTTTTTACAAACTCCTTGGCGCCGTCAAGAAGTACCGTGGTTTTTTCAAGGTCAATTATATCAACGCGGTTTTTGCTTCCGAAAATGTACGGCTTGGAAGACGGGTGGCGCCTGCCACGCTGATAGCCAAAATGAGCTCCCACGGCAAACATACCTTCGAGCGCGTCTTTAATGATGTTTTTTACTTGACTCATAATATCCGGCTAGTCTATCAAAAAGGTTATTTATCCGCAATGTTCCCCCCGACTATATATAAAGGGAGGAGTTATTCTAGAGCGGCCTCGCCATCCCCTGCGGCGCCCTCTCGGAATGCCTCAATTATGGAATCCAAATCTCCGTCAAAAATTTTTCCGATATTGTGCCAGGATTTTTTTATGCGGTGGTCGGTGATGCGGTCCTGCAAAATGTTGTATGTGCGGATTTTTTCAGAGCGGTCGCCGGTGCCGATTTGAGCTTTTTTTTCGCTTGCGTGCATAGCTCTCTCTTTTTCTTCCTCCGCGGCTTCTATTTTGGACGCCAGATAAATCATCGCTTGTTCGCGGTTTTTAAGCTGGCTTCTTTCGCTTTGCACCCTCACCGCAATGCCGGTCGGCTTGTGTATCAAGCGCACGGCAGTTTCCACTTTGTTTACGTTTTGCCCGCCGGCGCCGCCGGAACGAGAAAGTTCCATTTCAATGTCAGACGGATTAAGCTCTATTTTTACACGAGCCCGGACGGGCATAACGGCGACAGCCGCCGTCGAAGTATGCACGCGCCCGGATTTTTCCGTTGCCGGAACGCGCTGAATTCTGTGAACGCCGGTTTCGTATCTGAGCGCGTCGTAAACATCCTTGCCGTTTATTTCGAAAGAAGCTTCTTTGTATCCGCCAAGGTCGGTCTTTGATTCATCAACTTTTTTCCACGACCATCCCCTACGTTCGGCATAGCGTTCATACATGCGCGCGAGCTCGGAAGCAAAAAGTGAAGCCTCTTCGCCGCCGGCGCCGGAAAAAATTTCAAGTATCACTCGCCTTGGCGATTCTTCCGCTTCGGAATTTTCTTTTTCCAAAATGGATTTTATTTGCGAAAAAATCGCTTCTTTATGTGTTTTAAATTCCGCGAGCTCTTCATCGCAAAGAGCCGCAAGCGACGGGTCGCTCTCTTTCATTTCCAAAACGCGTTTCTCTTCGCCCAAAATTCTTTCCAGTTCGTAAGCAAGATATGCCGTCTTTTGGTTCTCTTTATATTTTTCAATGTCGCCTTTTTCCATTTTTATAGTTTACTCCCAAACAAGCAGGTTAAAAGCCCGCGCTCGCGCATCGGGCTTTATTTTAAGTTAAGACTTTTTGTGGCTTTTCTTCGGCGTTTCCTTTTTTGCTCCCACGTCGCGGCGCTTCTTGAATCTCTCAACGCGCCCGGCGGTGTCGATTATCTTACCCTCTCCGGTATAGAAAGGATGGCAGGCAGAGCAAATTTCAACATGAATCTCCTTTTTGGTGGACCCAACTTTATAGGTGGCGCCGCAGGCGCATTTCGCCGTGGCGTTATCGTGATATTCGGGATGAATTTCTGTCTTCATAATAAAGATGAGTATTCCCTATATCACACCTCTTGTCAACGTTTTTAGGCGGTTGTCTCTTGAATTTATACTCCTTTCAAGAAATCTATGTTTGCCTGAATGGCTTCCGCTTTTTTCATAACGCTGTTGCCGTAAATATAATTAATCGGCCGCCTTCTGTCGCACGACCTGCCGGAATAATATCTGCAGGCGGAATTACGCTCCGAGGTATAACTCCCGGACCTCGCCCCCAAATCGGAAAGATACACGGCAGTCGCTACAAATGAGTGTTCGGGATTCCAGGGATCCGCGTATGCGACGGGAACCCCCACAAACTCGGCAATGCGTTCCTTGAAAAGCTCCCATGTGGAAGGAATAAACTGCGAAGGTCCCATGCCACCGCCGTATCCGCGGGACGACGAGTATTTAACCCCCAATGGGCAGGAAACCGGAGTGATTTTCCAATCCCGCCCCAAACGACTCACGATATCTTGGAACGGGAACGTGTCGCGGGGCGCCTTCATGATTTTTTCAAAAACTGTGCCGGTATTTTTCCCCACGCCGTCCCCCGTATCCAAGCTTGAAAGAATGCACGCGCCTTGGTTCTTACCCAAATCTGACTCCTGAGTGAGAATCGCTAGAATAAGCGCCGCGCGCACGCCGGTTTTCGTCCCCGCATTATTGGCATACTCAAGCGCCTTGCCGAAAGGAATGCCTTCGGTGTCGCGAAGATTAAACAGCGCCGCCCTTATTTGCGCCGCTCTTTTTTGGCGCTCCAAGAGCACAGCCTGATAGTTCTCCTCATCTTTTTTCGTAACTTTCAAAAGTTCTTTCTTTTCGGATTCGGTTTTCGCAATTACTTTCTTTTTTGTCTCCACAATATACTTGGCGTCTGTTTCGTTGTTCTTCTTTTCATTAAGGTCTTTGCGCTCTTTTTCGGTTACAGCCTTTGTTTCGCGCACGGCGTTGAAATGCTCTTCCATTGATTCTTCAATAGAAGCGAACGAATCAACATCCTGCAAAAATTCGGAAAGCGGTTGCCCCTGGAGCATTACCTCAACTAAGGAATATGAATCTATTTCATTCGTTTTCCTGAGTATTTGCGCGAGTGATTCCTTCCCGGTCGTAAGTTTTCCTTCCAGCGTCTTTATTTTTTTTACCTTTTCGGTAATTTGGGCGCCCAATTTGGATATGATGAGATTCTTTTGCCGAATCTGCGCTTCGGCTTCCTTTATCTGGGCATTGAGTCCGGTAATATCTCCTTGGAGATTTTTCGCTTTTATCCGAGTATCATCCAAAACCCCCTGCCAATGGTCAATTTCCTTCTGAAGATTGTCGTATTCGGCTTGAAGTTTTGCTTCCTGCTCGACGATTTGCTGGGCGGTCTGGGCAAATACCGCGCCGGAAACGGCAAAAAACGCCAAAACCATAAGGAGAGCCGCGGCCTTCTTTCTCATAATATAAATATTTTAGCATGCCCCGAGAGGGGCGTTGGGGTTATTCGGAAGCTTTTTCTTCTCCTTCCGGAGCGGCGCCTTCTTCCTCTTTCTTGCCTTTCTTCTCAACTTCAATGGACGATAAATCAATTGGTGCAACCGGCTCTTCTTCCTCTTCGCGAGCGGCGGCGACGGAAGCGACAACTTCATTCGGATTTTCGGTCGTGGAAACGCCTTTCGGAAGTTTAAGGTCCTTAACGCTGATGCGGGACTCAAGCGTATCAAGGGAAGAAATATCGATTTGAATTGAGTGCGGCAAATCTTTTGGCAAGCTTTTCACCTCCATTTCGTGGAGCACTTTTACGAGCGTGCCTCCCAAATCTTTGACAGCGGGAGAAACTCCTACGAATTCAAGAGGAACGTTGGCGTAGATTTCGGTGTCTTTGTCCACAGCATAAAAATCGGCATGAATCGGCTCGCCGGTAACGACGTCTAACTGCACCTCATATAATAGGGAGTCAATTTCGCCTTTGCCGGTCTTGATTGTGATAATTGAGGATTCCCCCGCCTTTTTCCAGATTTTTTTGAAAGCGATGGAATCAATGGCTATGGGAACGGATTTCTCCTTTTTGCCGTAGTAAACGGCAGGAACCATCCCTTTTTTGCGCAGGGACATAGGGCTTTGTTTGCCGTCTCTGATAGTTGCGTCTAAAGTAAACATCCCGCAATTGTATATAAATTATAAGAATTGTAAAGTTCATCCAAGGGCATCCCTTGGACAAATTCTGTATCAATCAGCCCGCGCAACTCTCAATAAAAATGTGGGCAACCCGCAAAAGACGAGGCTAAACCTCGACATATTATGTCGAGGTTTAGCCTCGCAGGAAATTTCCTCCGCTTTTGTATGAAAACCAAAAAGATATATATGAATCAAAATCCGCCGACTTTTCGAAATATTCAGGAAAATTAGATGGGTTTGTAATAGTATATTTTGATAAAATGTATTCCCTGGCGCTTGAATAAGGATATTCAATAATTTTTTTCTTGAGTTTTTTAATTTCAGTCTTTCCCCTCTTTTTCCACTCTGAATCGAATAATTTTGCCGGATTTAAATGAATGTATGAGTAAAGATACTTTAGATAGTTATCATTGTCGGCATGGCGTCCTTTATATGTGCCCTGGAATAAGCTGCCTGAACGTTCATGTTTTTCATTAAAATACATCGTGTACGCCGTTTGAAGACGTTGCATAAACTTTGCTATACCTTTCTCCACCAGCGGCGTAGCAAGGATATGGAAATGGTTCGGCATTAGGCAATATGCACCAATCGCTACAAGCGGATTATTGCGTGGCGTTAAAAATATTGATTCTGCGCTCTTAGTTGAAATTAGATGCGATGGGCGAATTTTTTCACAAGTATTTAGCAGATATAAATATGAGCGGAAGCGTTGGTATTCCGAAGAAGAGGTAAAAACATTTCTCTTGTCAACTCCACGGTTGTAGAGATGATAGTATTCTCCTTCGCTGAAATTTATATTTCTCACTTACTTTTCATTCTACCATTTGCTAGGCTAAACCTCGACATATGTCGAGGTTTAGCCTAGCAGAGAGACTTAAATTGTTGGAGTGGTCGTAATTGTTGCGTCGCTTATGGCGGGTGTTGTTGTTGAGGTGTCAGCGGGAACAGTCGAATCGCTTACGACGGGGGTTGTGGTTGATGTGTCGGCGGTTGCCGTTGTGTCGGTGGTGGTGGCGGTAGTTGTAATTGTGTCTGTCGGCGTGCTGGTCGCCATTGCGTCTGTCGTTGTGCTTGTGGTCGACGGAGTAGACGGGACGGAAAGTCCGCCGCCGGAAGAAGCTGTCATCGCCGCGCAATCCCCCGATGCGGTCATCACGACGCCGCCGGAAACATACATGCAATATGGATTGCCTGTCGTTTTATCAATCGTCGTTACACCGCTTTCAACTTTCAAATTTTTTGTTTCAATATTTTGCGCGATAATTTTACCATTCTCATCAATACTCCACTTCCCTCCAAATCCGGTAATGCGGGATACATTTAATAGCGCGTGGCCTTGCAAGTTAATGTCATAGTTAAAATTAATAGTTGTAAGTTCCCCTACTTGGTCTATCGCCCAGGCATTGGTGGCCAAAGTGGAAGTGGCGGCGGCTAACGCATTATCAATCTGGGCATAAGAGAGATTAACAAAAGCGAGAATGTCCCCTTTTATATATGTATTGCCGTTTACTGTCACCTGCACGGGAGAAGTAGTGCTGTAAACATTGGGGTCGGTTGCGCCGCTGAAATCTTCCAGCGCTATGGCGACCGCCATACCCGAGGTCGTTGCTTTCATTCCGACCCCGGGAAGAGAAGAAAGGACAATCCTATCGCCTTTTTTGATAGAACCGCTTTCTGTTGAAACTTTGAGCGGCACCCTACCGGATAGAGCAATCGGAATCTTCTTGTCGTTTGGATACAGTTCGTCGTTAAAACCGCCCAGGTAAAATCCCGGTTTAGTGGAAACAATGCCAATAACGGGCATTGTTGCCGTCTTCGTCGCCCGGGCGACGAAGACGGCGTTATCCGTATCAAGCATCACAATTTCCCCAGGCATTATAGTTTCGTCTTTGGTGGGATAACTCTCGGCCAAGTCCAAAGTCTGGCTAAAGGCGTTAACCGCGTAAACGGTGCCGTCGGTTCTCGCCGCATTGCCACAGGTGGGGGTGGTGTCATCAACGCACAAAGCTCCGATGATGTTAAGTTTGGCTCCCGGGGTGGTGGTGCCGATGCCGACGGAGCCGACTGAATCGATATGTAAACGGGTTTGACCCGCGATGGTATCAATAATAGAAAAAGTCTGAGCCCCTGAGTTACTGACGTCGCCAATGATTTGCCACGTATTGACTCCATCATCTCGGAAAACTATGGATGCCTGCTTCGAGACAGTACCGAGACGATTATTTATTGCCAAAAATGGAGTGCCAGTAAACCCATTCAAACTCACAATTCCTAGTCCGCCTACAACTAAGGGAACATCCGGCGTCGTCGTCCCCACCCCCACATTCCCCGCGTTTGTCACCACGAAGTGCGTGGTGATCGCGCTCGCGGTGGAGCTCGCGATGGCGAAAAGAGTTTGATTCGTCTCGCCGTTGTTGGCGTGTATGGAGAGTTTGGCGTAGGGGGAGGTGGTGCCGATGCCGAATCTGCCGGTACTATCTAATCTTAGATATTCGATTTTTGTTCCCCCACAACTGTCCGCAGTGGAAAACGAAATGTATGGCGTCGGCGCATAATTTTGATGAATATTTGAACCGCAGGTTTGAACGGTTAAATCCTGATACCCTTGAAGAGCAGTCCCGCTTAGACCGCCGGTGAGGTTAGTCAAATAATTCAAACCATTGCCCAAATTAAGAGCTGTACCGTTAGATAGTTCCAACGCTCTAATCGACGTATGAACACGCATTATTTCCGTTCCGTCGTTCGCACCGTAGCTCGCCTGGAAAATTATGTCTTTATTGATCGCATTATTAGCAATAATAAGGTCTTGATTGTAATCGGAAGTCAAAACGGCACCTTCTAAAGAACTGCCGTTGAGATAAAAACTTAACGTACTTGTGCCTGACGTATTTTTATCAAGAATTTGACTAGCGCCAGTGCTTTTCGAAATATGCAATTGAGCAAGCGGACTCGCCGTCCCGATGCCGACATTGCCTGTACTTGTTATCCTCATTCTCTCGCCCCAACCACCAGAGCCTCGTGTCGCAAATGCCAAATCTCCGTAACCCGTTGACGTTGCCGTATTCTGAAGTCCAATTGCGCCAGCTATGGTTCCGTTATCTGCCGAGTAAAATGCAATCTCGCTCCAATTATTATTCGTAAAATCTGAGTTTGAAATTCGTAACCCTTCCTGTCCTACTCCCGCCGCCAGTGATGTGTTTGAGTCATTAATGACAACGTTGAGTTTATTTCCTGGATTCGTGGTCCCGATGCCGACATTGCCGGAAGTTGTTATTCTCATTGCCTCCGCGTTCCCCGCATAAAAAGTCGGGAAATAGGTGGAGAAAATGCCGCCTATACGTATCTCACCCGTCGCTCCGTTCGCATAAAAAGCTCCGACATCCGAACCTGTTCCTCTCAGCTTGAGACCCCAGTTATTACCAGCCGAATTATCTAGAGCCACGAATTCATTAGAACCTAATTGAACTGTTAATTTCGTATCAGGCGTCGTCGTCCCGATGCCGACGTTGCCGCCGTTCCCTCCGGCGCCGGTGGTAACGTAGAAGATGGAGGCCCCGGCCTGGTCGGCCACGTTCAGGGCGGCGGCGGGCGATTGTGCTCGCTGTTGCACCGTCAGCCGGGCGAAAGCGGGCAGGGTCGTCGGCACGCCGTAGTTGCTACCGATGACCACGTTGGTGGTGCTCGCCACCCGCATGGCCTCGGCCGCGCCGGTGACGAACAATATATTCCCCCCACCGGCATTGTCGGCAGCGATGAGAACGCCTTTCTGCGCCTCGGTCGTGCCGTTCACCGAGATGATGCCAGGCATGCTGTAGGCCGCGCCGAGGCGGAGCGTGCCGGCGCTCGCCTCCGCGTTCGTGATATGAAGCTGTCCGCCGGTGATATGAAGTTTGGAGGCGCCATCGACGCCCGCCCCCGGCGTCACCGTTCCTATCCCTATGCGGTCATTGAGCGTATCGAACGAAAGATGTGGAGTCGTCGAAGTGGAAGAGGTGGCGAAGGCGAAGGCGTTGACCACGCCGTTCTTCAAGGTGGAGGTGGCGAAGTTGTTGAAGATGAGGTTCCCGGCGTTGAAAGTCAGGGTGTCGCCGACGGCGTCGCCCACGGTGA
>ERZ1292632.1194-Hain-H43-01um-R2-1194-length-26296-cov-11_pt1 | contig 26296 bp, 26 predicted proteins | sample MGYA00564407_ERZ1292632 | MGnify/ENA primary metagenome ERZ1292632 (study PRJEB36523, sample SAMEA6512637) | groundwater metagenome | collected 2019-01-08 | study: AquaDiva: Metagenomics assemblies of 32 groundwater samples | reverse complement strand
GGCGATGCCCTTTGCGCTTATAGTAGCGGCTCTTCGGCTTATACTTCACCACCTCGACTTTCTTATCTAATCCGGCGAGAACAACGGTGCCCTTGACCTCCGCGCCTTTGATTATCGGCGCGCCGATGGTCGTGTCCGAGCCGTTGTCGACGAGGAGCACCTCGCCAAAGACAACCGTGTCACCCTTCTTCAAATCCCCCGGGAGCTTCTCTATAGCGATAGTGTCGCCCTTAGAGACGACATACTGCTTCCCACCGGTCTTGATTACGGCCACTTCCATAGTCTTTGTAATCTAGCACGTCTCTATATAAAAGACAAACTAGATCGGATTAGTCGGGACCGCCGGGTGGAGGAGGCGGAGGAGGTGGGGTTGGAGTGTCGGTATTTGTACGGTCGCCGGAATTCAATGTGTAAGCAAAATTGGCAGTGACGAATATATTGTCAGTTACATTAGTATCCGTTCTTGGGTTGGCGATGGAACCGTCGCTCCAGTCAACGAAGCGGTAGTGGTAATTAATGTTTGGCAATGCGACCACCTCCGTACCGCTTTCACCGCTCGTTACTGTCTGTGTCGTTGAACCAGCGAGAGAGCCGTTAATGCCGGCTACATAGGTTAGAGTGTGTGTGTCAATTGCGAGAATGGGACTGGATGTCGCAGTAGTAGAAGCAGTGGTAATTGTCGCAGTGGAGGTAGTTGTAGACGGTGTTACTGTCTGAATAGATTCGTCTCGTTTTATTTCCAACACTTTTACTTTGGGAGGCTGTTTCTCCGGCTTTGCCGGAGCTGGTTCTACATCAACACTTGTTGTCGTGCCAACATTAAAATCAGCCATTACGACAGCCGCCACTTTAATATCCGGCTTACCAACTACTAATAGCGGTCCGGTTAGATAAGTTAAAAAACCGATTCCTAGTTCAAACAGAAACAGAAAAAGTATCAGTAACAAAACGATTCCGTTGTCTCTGTCATCCTTTCTGCGAATTGTGTTAGTTTCGCGAGGCATAAAAATCGATGCTTCTATTATTCATCAGATGTTACCGGTTTGTCAAGTAGTTCTGGCTCAATGCCGATTTTGGACTCGGAGATTCTATACACGTCCTTGTCTATCTTGCCGAGTTCTTTATAACCCGCGTTGTAGTGCGACACCGAGGTTCCAAGCGAGACACCTAGTTTTTTATAAAATGCTTCATATGCCTGCACATGCTTCCCAAGCTCCCCCACCCTCTGCTGTATCTCTACTGCTTTTTCTTCTATCTTCAGCGCCTTCAAGCCCTGCATAACTGTTTGTAAGTATGCGAGAAATGATGTCGGCGAGACTATGATGACCTTATATTTTCCCGCCGCCCTTTGTATTAAATTCTCATCCTCGCCCCCGCCCACTTGATTAGTGAGCAGGTCGTAGTAAATGCCTTCAGATGGGATGAACATAAAGGCGAAGTCCATCGTGTTCTCTTCTGGGCGGATATATTTGGCAGTCTCGGTTATGCGCATCTTCAGGTCATTCACGAATGCTTTCTCAAACGCCGGACGCTCCGCGTCCGGCGCGTGCACGAGGCGATTGTAGTTATCCAGCGAGAACTTGGAATCTATCGGCACTATTTTATCGCTGACAAACACGGCCGCATCAACTATTTCGCCATTCTTAAATGGGTATTGCATCTGGTACATGCCGGGTGGAAGCACATTTTTTAGAACAGTTTCCAAATAATATTCTCCCAATATTCCCCTTTGTTTGGGGTTCTTTAGAATGTCTTGAAGGTTTTGTAACTGCTCGGCGAAGCCTTGGGTCTGTCTGCCTATTTCTTTTACTGATGTTACTTCCTGCGTGATCTCTTTAATGAGACGCGCACTTTCAGAAAACTGTCGACGCGAGTTCTCCTGCATCGCACGCGATGACTCGGTGACGCGTGCGTTAAGCGTCTTTTCAAGATTTTGCAGTTGTTGCTGGAGGAGCACCATACCGCTACCCTCTTCGGCCGTTGTCGGGCGCCGGTGCAACAGGAAGTATACGAGGACTGCAACAACAATTGCGAGAACAATAGTGACGATATCCATGCTTGTAGTATACTACCCGATATGGCTATCCACGAAACGTTGAAAAAAAGCATTCCCGATGCGCTTCGCGCTAGAGATGAGGTCAGGCTCCGAACGCTTCGCTCACTAGTGACTGCGATGACCAACGAGGTGGTGGCTAAAAAGCGCAAACCGGATGAATACCTCAACGACGATGAGGCATTCGCTGTTATTAAACGTTCGGTGAATCAGCATAAAGATTCTATCGAGCAATTTACTAAAGCATCCAGAATGGACCTTGTTGAACCAGAACAAGCCGAGCTCGCAATACTTGAAGCATACCTGCCAACTATGATGAGTAGCGACGAGATTATGGCTGTTGCCAAAGCGAAAATGGCCGAGCTTGGAGTATCAAGTAAAGCAGATGCAGGCCTGCCTGCCATGCCTGCGCATGCAGGGCAGGCAGGTAAATTTACCGGTGCCCTTATGAAAGAACTTAAAGGCAAAGCCGATGGAGGAGACGTCAAAGCAGTTGTAGATTCCCTGCTTTCGTGATATAGTATTTACGGCTGTGTTCTTGTGTGCATGTTCTTTGCGTACCTACCGGCCATCCACCTATAACTTCAGAAAAGGAAATCAGATGAGAGCTGTCATAGGTTTTGCATCGGGTACATACGGGCCAGCCAGAATCGTCAAACACACAATCGGGTGTGTCATCGAAAATCCTCCGCTTATTGCACTTGAGCGGCTGTCACATGGCTGTCCTACCGTCGGTCTGTCGGCCGAATGCGTTGATATAAACGCTGTAACAAGCAATGGCGGTATCGATGGTCCCGTTGTTTCCGTAATCTTTCGCCTAGACGAGAATTCAAGTCCAAACACCGTGGAGGAACTTGGATCTCGACTTCGCGCACTCCGGCAGTGGCTCGCAAATGTATGCAAGGTGACAGAACCCAGAGAAATCTCGTTTCCGTCGCGCGTGTCACTCTGTCTCTACATGGAAGGGGCAGTACTGTAACAAAAAGGAGTCGTCTCGTGCGGCTCCTTGTTTTTTATGCACGATTTGGCATACTTTAGTCATGCCAACCAATATGGAGGGCAATATGGGTAAACCTAAACAACGGCATCCGATGGATGCTATGCGACAAGCGAGCGCGACACGCGAGGCACGCAGACCGGAGCTGGAAGCGGCAGGATTGATAGCGGCAAACGACGAAAGTACTGTCGTTCCGGAAGTTCTGGCAACTACCGTTGAAGCTTCCAAACGATTGAGCAAAATCAAAAAAGACGTGTGGAAACCTGATCTGGCCGGAGCAAAGCGAAACGCAAATTTTCTTGAACCGCGTCAAACGGATCCATAAAATTGAACTCCTGGGGGGAAACCCCCTTTAGCCGGCGGTAGCAACGCCGGCTTTTTTTTGTTATAAAACATAGACGGCCCTATCGTCTAGCGGCTAGGACGCATCCTTCTCAAGGATGGAACCAGAGTTCGATTCTCTGTAGGGTCATTTTTTCTTCTTCCACTCTCGCTCTTGGCGGACGAGGAGCGAAGAGTCGGAGGGGTTCGCGAGGAGCGCTTCAACGATTCGTTCTGTGCGGATAGATTGAGAACCCTTAACTAGGATCACGTCTCCTGCTCGGACAATAGCCGGTAACGTATCCACGGCAGAATTGGAGTTATCAAACGTCATAACTTCAGCATTTCCCGGTTCAGAAACGAATGCGCGTGCGCGAATGCCGACAGCAACAATGATATCCGTCGAATCGCTTGCGAGCGCGCTGATGCGTTTGTGTTCTAATGCAGAGTAACGTCCGAGTTCCAGCATATCCCCCAAAACAGCGACACGGCGTTTCGCGTTCGGAAATGATTTCAGCGTTGCGAGCGCTTCTTCAATCGCGATGGGAGAAGAATTATAAGAATCATCAATTATGATTGAGCCGTTCTTCCCTTTCAGAAGGCGACCTCGCCCCGGCGGTGGTTCGTAGTTCCGAAGTGCTTTGATAGCTTCAGTAAGCGTTATGTTAAAGGCGCTTGCTGTCGCGACGGCGGCCGCGACCGGCAGAAGCTGTGTCGTCCCAACCGAGCCTTTCACGACCAAACTCCCCTTTTCGCCTGTCTTGCCGACAGGCAGGCCGTTCATAATGACATTCGCCTGCATACCGGCGACACTCCCTTCAGTTTTATAAAAATCCGCGTCAATGATGCGTACCGAGGCATCTTCGGCCATGCCATACGAGATAATACGCGTTGAGACGCGAATCGCTCTATCCAATGCATACGAGTCGTCGGCCGAGATGATGAGGGGCGCCCCGCTGTGAAGGGCGAGCGCCGGAGAAAACTCTTCCTCTCTCACGGCGTCCGGCGAAGAATATGCTTCAACATGTACCGGTATCTCTGGCAATCGCGTTATCACAACTGCGTCCGGCGTTGCTATTCGCAGTATTTGCGCCAAGTCGCCCGGCTTGCCCGACCCTACTTCAAGTACGAGCATATTCGGATAGTGATTCGGTAAAACGAGAAGTGCGAGCGCATTTTTCATAAGAGAAATCCATGCGAGCGGATTGCCCCACGGATTCGGGACGCCGAAAATTGTGAAAGGAACGCCGAACTCGCTGTTAAAACTTTTATCGCTCTTACGAACGAAAAATCGCGTCGAGAGCACTTCTGCGATAGCGTCTTTCGTAGAAGTTTTTCCCACCGACCCGCTTACCATTACTATATTCGGCCTATATCTGCGCACTACGGCGTGCGCAAGGAGGGCAAGCATGTTGGAAACTATCAGTTTTAAAATCTTTTTCATCCCGTTAGAAATTACTGCTAATAAAACGAAAAGACGTTGTGATGCATATAAAGTTATTTATGTTATTTCTAACGGGATTCATGGTGTTGCTTGAAATCCTCTATCCGGCGGGACCTCATAATAATCAATCAAGAAGTGGACGATGTCTAAGAAAGCCACGTCCAGAGTTTCTGACGCATACTGGACGCCCTTCGGGTCGTTTGTATACAACAGGATTATAAATCGCGGATTATACGCGGGGAAGAAGCCGACGAACGAGTGGAAGAAACGGTCCGTGTAATATCCGCCTGTCGGAGTTGTGAGCTGTGACGTTCCGGTTTTTACCGCAACCGACATTGTCGGAATCTTCGCTTTCCCGCCGAATAGAATCTCGTCATTCAGCGCGCTCATCATCCGGACTGTCTCCTGCGTGGACGTTGCGGAAAAAATCGGTGTTTTCCGCCCCCAATCCAATTTTCGTTCTATTCCCGAATTAAGGCGTACTGCGCTCACCAGATGCGGTTGCACCATCTCTCCCTTGTTGGCGAGCGCGCCCAGAGCGCGAATCATCTGCAGAGGGGTTACCGCGATTCCTTGCCCGAAGGCGGCTGTATCATAACCGACTTGCTGTGGCTTGGATAGGTTGCTTAATAATGCTCCCGTTTCGTTCGGCAGGTCCACTCCGGTCTTTTCTCCGAAAAGTTTGGTGAAATAGGCGCGGAATTTTTCCTGTCCAAGCTGGTTCGCGAGCCACGAGGCGCCGACATTAAGCGACTGCATAATTATTTGTTTCACCCCGACGACACCTCTGGCTTTTAAATCCCAATTGCAAATCTGAAACTTGTTCACAGTGATGCACCCTGTGTCGTTATAGGTCGTCTCCGGCGTAATGACGCCCGCATCAAGAGCCGTCGTCATAGTAATCGGCTTCATAATGGAGCCGAATTCGTAAATGTGTTCTACAAGAGGATTGCCGAGCAAGGTCGGGTCAATACTTTGCAGATTGTTGCTGTCATATGTCGGATAGCTCACAATCGCTATAATCGCTCCGGTAGACGGGTCCATAATGATGCCTCCAGATTCTTTACTTCCATAACGCTGATTCAGTTTTGAGATAATATTCGCAAGCCGTGTCTCCACCTCCGGTTCAATTGTCGTTATTATGTCGCCTTCTCGGGCATCTTTTGCAGAAACTAACAGGTTGCCGACATTGGAAAAAAGTTCCGCAAAAAAATTCTTATACAGCGAATCCCCTGAACGAGAAAGTGTGCCCTCATAAACCGCTTCAAGACCGGTCCTGCCGGCGAGAGTGTCGCCGGAACCATAAGAGACGATACCTATGGATTGCGCTGAAAGCGAAGAACCGGGATAGTAGCGCCAACGCTCGCGAAGTACCTGCACTCCCTTAATTGACTTCTCTGCGAGTGAACGCCCATTTTCTTCGGAAAGACGATGTGCGACCTCAATGTATACCTGTGACTTCTTTCCAGCAGATGCGAGAAACGCTTCACGGCTAATCGTTGAAGAAGCCACCGCAGATATTGCGGAGTAGGCAGTTTCCGGGTCAATTAGGGTTTGTGGATTTATTGCAACAAGGAAACCGGTCGCCAAAGTCGCCATTGAAATAAGCGCACCGTCCTTGCGGGTAAAATAGATTGAACCGCGGTCAAACAGCCCGCTGCCGCCGGAGGCGAATTGGCGGTCGGCCTTAAGCGAGTACTCTTCTCCATACACAATTTGAACGAAGTAGAGGCGCAGGAGAATACCGATGGCAACGAGAATGAGAACGGAAAGGACGAGACGAATGCGGGAGCGGAACTGTGCGCGCATCCCGTTAGAAATAGAACACGAACGCAGATAGTGCGTCGTATCCCACTCGGTTACTGTTATTAATATTTGTCGTCATACTGCTCTCTGGCGCACAGTGTTCGTGATTTCTAACGGGGCGCATGATTCAACTTCAACGCAATACGGTTACGTTCTTCGCCTGTACAAATATCTTCGCGATAGGAAGGGCGTAGCCTAGTGCGGTGTAATCAGTTGTTGTAATTTTCGCCACGTTGGCGAGATACTGGTCTTCAAGCACTGCAACCTTGGATTCGTCATTTCTGACCGATTGAGAAAATTCAACGGTAAGCGCCGCATAGCTCATAACCACCGCAATCAGACCGATATAAACGACGCCCAGAACCGCCACAACGCCGAAACAGAGCGATGTTGGAGAGAATAAAAAATATGAGAGAGATTTATGCATATGAATGGATGGCGGTGGCTGAATCAACCAGCCCCGCGTGAACGGCAGAAACGCGCTCAAAAACGCGCTCAAAAACGCGCAATTTGGCGCTCCGCGCACGATGATTCGCCAGAACTTCAGCGCGGGTCGGTACGATTGGTTTCTTGTGTGAGAGCGTTCCCAGCCCAGAATTTGATGCATCGCGCAGTATATTTTTCACAATTCGGTCTTCAATGCTATGGAATGAAATAACAGCAAGTCTGCCGTTTGGAGCTAGAGCAGGGAGTGCAGCAGAGAGCCCTTCGCGAAGCGTTCCAATCTCGTCGTTTACCGCGATGCGGAGTGCCTGAAATGTCTTTGTCGCGGGATGAGTTTTTTGTTTGTGATACCACGCTGGCGTACCCGCATTAATCGCAGATACGAGCGCTCCGGTCGTTAGAATTCGCTCCTTCGCGCGCGCTTTCACTATCGCGCGCGCGATACCGCGCGCGAAACGTTCTTCGCCATACGTGAAGATAATTTCGGCGAGAGTTTCTTCTGAAGAACTATTGACGATATCAGCGGCCGTCTCGCCTCCGTCTCCATAGGTCATAAGAAGCGGTTGCCCGACAAAAGCTTCGCTTTTTGACGGGTCCGCCTGAATGCCATTCGGGCTTTCGGCGGAAAATGAGAATCCGCGCGGAGCAGATATCTGATACCCGCTCCAGCCGAGGTCAAAGAGTATTGCGTCTGCTTGACCTACGCCAAGCCGTTCAAGAATGCGGGACAGATTTCTGAAGTTGTCGTTTACCAGATGTGCCGTTGGCCTCTCTGGTCGGCGGTCTTCTGCATAGACCTCGCGTCCGCGCTCCACCGCTCCAGAGTCCGCGTCAATGCCTATAATCGTTCCGCCCTCGCCAAGCTCCGCGATAAGCGCCTTGAAGTGTCCTGCTCCGCCGAGAGTCGCGTCAACAACAGTGTCTCCCGGCTTCACCGCGAGGGCTTTAAGAACTTCTTTCATCAATACGCTGTTGTGACGAGATTCCATATCAGCTCTTGTTATCCACTTTTTCGGCAAACGCGTCCGCGTCGCGCTCAATATCTGCCGTGTACTTCTTCCACGCATTCTCCTCCCATATTTCAACTCTATCTGCGACGCCTGCGATGACCGCTTTTTCTTTTATCCCAGCAAACGACTTAAGATGTTCCGGAATCAGCACGCGCCCGTTGCCGTCCACCTCAACTTCTGACGAGCCGGCGAGAAATAAGCGCGCGAGACCTCGCCGAGCGGTGCTCCCGTTTATGGCTGTGGCGTGCGCCTGTGCTTCGCGCTCCCACGCTTTGCGCGAGTAGACGTAGAGACAATGGTCAAGGCCGCGAGTCACGACGACTACACGGCCTAGACCTTTCCGGAACTTTGATGGGACCGAAATGCGATTCTTAGTATCAAATGTGTGAAAGTATTCTCCGAGGAACATAATCAGATGGCCGTTATGTGGTGGGCGGCCATGACTCCGCTTCCCACTTCACTAACCATTCCAGCATTATATCCCACTCCCCCCCACTACCCTAACTAGCATGGCCTGTGGATAACTTACCGCAGGCAAAAAACCGGCCAACTTAAACTAAATACGCATCTTGCCCATAGCCACCGATGCCGAGATACTCCGCTTCGCCCCGCAGTATCGCCTCGTATGGCTCACACGCGAAGCAACCCGCGGAGCCACGCGGACAATCATATGATTTCTTTTCTCGTGCGTCTTTCACATTCCGCGCGACGGTAAGCACTTTTTCTTTTGCCTCAACTGCATCCGGTAACGCCACTCCAGTCGGAGCATCATTTTTCTCAAGATACCAATATGCCGCGCCACTCACACGGCGTTTCTGGAGCTCATTCAGCAGAAGGAGATAAATCGGCAGTTGGAGCGAGTCTTCGTTTTCCTCATTCTTCCCTGTTTTGAAATCAATAATGCGAACGCTGTCGTCCGCCTCCACATATTCAAGCCAGTCAATCATTCCGCATAAAATTATATTTTCTTTTCCACTTAGAACGAAGTTCGGCGGCATATTGTTCTCCGACTCCTTGAGCTTTACTGTCTTCTGCTTGAGGGGTCCGGGATGCTTCACGACTCGCTCTATCATCAAACGACCGCGCACTTTCGCCGCCTGCTCTTCAGAATCACTCGTAAATCCACCTTTCTTGCCGGAGGCGCTTTTACTCCACTCATTTTCAAAATCGGCGACCAAGTCGCGCTGTAAACGTTCTCCAACCGGCAATGTCTTAAGCGCCTCCAGCGTCGCGTGCACCGCGCTCCCGAGCGAGAGCGCGGGATTCACGATTGTTATCTTACGCCCGGTGTCCGGATTCTTATACACATTGTGGAGAAAATATGCGCGCGGACACTTGATAAAGTCTCCCATTGAAGAATGCGAGACCCACACCGCATTGTATTTGTCCGCCATGTCCGTATCTTACCCCACACCGCACCCCATATTCGACATTCCAACATTCTCAAGAATGTGAGAATGTTCAAAATGCATTGATGAAGGTAATGATTCTTTGACCGTACGGCGACAGCGAGTGAGCTACGCTTCTACCTTTATATCTTTTATTCACCAGCCCTGCTTGGACGAGTCGCCGCGTATGTTCCGATATCGTTTTAATGTTGCATTCCAATTGTTCTGCGATTTCTTCAACTGTTATCCCATCCGATTTATTCACGAGCCGGATAATCTCTATCCGCCGGTGATTTGAAATTCCCTTCAGATGCCGTTCCAATTGTCTCGCCGTTTTCATATTCTCATTCTATAACATTCCAACATTCTCAAGAATGTGAGAATAATAGTGGCGCATACTTATTCGGTTGTCGCGCCGTCGAAGCGCTCGCCTTCGTCAGCCTCGGCGTCTGCCTTCGTCTTATGGATAGTGCCGTCTTTATGATTGGGCGGCGGGGTGTTCCCATTACCAGTTCAGACCCAGAAGGGAAGAAAGAAATCAATCCCCTTTTCTATAGAATAGAAGGCATGCCTTACACAAACGATGAGAGGAGGAGCAAAACTCTCGAGGGATACATTGCTCTTCATCAGTTACGAGCCTACGATGCACGGCGCCTGAAACGTAAGATTTTAAAGATTGATGTTGATTTATTCTCCAAGATAATCACAGAATTGAAGAGCTTATTATAAAAACGGAAAGCCGCTTTTGGCGGCTTTCCTCGGAACCCCAGAAAGAGGTATATGAGCATTATACACGCCCGCATACACGCAAGTCAATGGCTGTATATAACTTAGAAATATGGCTTAAAATATGACTGGCTTTGCCATAGGTCATTATACCATAAATGTTTAAATTTTAATGAAAATTCTTCATCGTGGCTTCCGGCGAGCGAAAAATTCAGAGATGATGATTAGGGCTAGGCTGACGGCGGAGAAGATACCGCCGGCGAGGCGCGCGGCGTCATCGCGAGAGAATGGCAGAAGTGATGTGTCCCATACTGGAGTAGCCCAGATATATAGAATTGAGATTGGTATTGCCCATACGGCTAATTTTAGCCATGATTTAAAAATTTCTCGTGGTACGAATGAAAGAATAATAACGATTGGTAGAAAATAAAGAGAAAAAAAATAGAGAGGATTAACGATGCTTAAAAATATAGCGTCTAACCACGTTCTGTAACATAGTTGACCGAACTCAGTACACCAAAGACTGAAATAACTAAAACCGATAGCCAAGAGAGCGAGTATAGCCGGAATAAATTGGATGATTTTTGTTTTCATTTTGGATTAAAAGAATTTTTTCAACGCGAGCCAGAAGCTATAGATACCATTATAAACGGCATTGCCCAGTCGTGCGAAGACCGACTGTTGAGAAACTGCGTCGTACACAGAAGCAGTTTGCCCCGTTAGAAATCTGATTTCTAACGGGGTTTGCGGGATATTCGTCACTTTCTTTGGTGTTTCAGCTACCTGTACATTATTAATCGCTACAACTTGTTTCTTCTTCGTTTGAACAATCATCGTTGAAGCTACAATTTCTGGCGTACTTGTGGCGACTGGTTGAGTGGTTGCTTGCGCTGAGATTGCTTGCGGTGAGCTTGTCGAAGCCGTTGCGAGCATATCCGTAGTAGTCGCGACTGTCGTTGTAGCCACAATAACAAATGAGACCCCACCACCACCCGAAGATCCTGAACTTGTTGAAGGACTGCCTTCTGACGTGTCTGCTTCTGGCTCTGGTTCAGGAGCCGGCGGTTCATAATTCACTGTTGCACCTATTTCTGGAGTAATAGTAATGTCTGTCGCGCCATCACCGTCTTCATCTACTGCAAGCGCCGAGGCGGTATTTATGCCCCCAGAGATAGTCAGGCTCGCGAGAGTGTCGGCAGTAGTCGGCACGTTCGCGATGGTGCTAGAAGCGGTAACGATTCCGCCAGAGGACTCCTGCATTTCTAGAGTGAATGTCCCGCTCGCCTGTCCATTCATATTAAGAGTGTAATTCCCCTCCGGGACAATAATGTACTTAACCTCTCCGAACTCGCCATAGCTGGAACCGAGAATGTCTTGGGTCATAGAGCCGTCTGTCGCGAGGCCGGTAACATTGCCCAGAGAATCGGCGAGTTCTAGCGTGAGTGGGGAGTGTAGGAAGAAGATAAGTTTTTTACTGTCGGTTGTTGGTGAAGGTTGACTTGTAGAGATGTACGCCGGCAACGTACTCGTACTGTTTTTAATTATATTTTTTATAAAATCCTCAAGCTGTGGAATTTCAAATAAATCCTTATGAATACGCTTAACTGGCACAAGTTTGTTATACGAATGAAGATCAACCCAATACCTTTTCACACTCGTGCTTGTGGCCATCATGAGCGCGCTCGGGACTGGGACGGTGCCGTCGCCGTCTTCGGTAAAGATGGGCTTATATTTACGCTGTGGTTCAAGTGCGGTAATAACAGCCGTGCCTGCGGGTGTATAGAAATCTATGCCGGCGACGGTGTCGGCTCCCCATCCGGCGATTTGACTCACTTCTATTCCCTCTGGCGGTGTCCAGAAATCCAGTGTTGCGTGTTGGCCGTTGGCGTAATCTATGAGACTTGAGTTGAGAGTTGTAGATGCGAGAATGAAGTTGTCTAGCTCTGTTGTGTTGTTGATGGTGGCGCCGTAGGTGCCGATTTCTTTGGCGTATGCGTCGCCCGCGAAGCGGGCGACAGGATGATTCACATCACTCGCAATACTTTTTAAATAATCTTCTGACGGGAGCAGGTGGTATGCCATCGGCGAGTTCTGCGCGAGTTCTCTGGCAACATAGTCGTGCAATATAGTTATGCCCCATGAAGAAATGCCCTGGTCCATTCCGTAAAGCAATGCTCCGATATCAATGGGCGCGCCGGTCTGTGGCGCGCCGACCATTATTACTTTATCCACCAACAACTTGGAGGTTTCACCCCCAAGTTGATTTAAGAGGGCTTTGGCGACCAAGCCGCCATTGCTGTGTGCCACTATCGTCACCTTCCCCGTTTTGGAACTCCCAGCGAGCGCGCGGAGAGTCTGTTCTATATACGGAGTACTCGTCGCTTCTGTGTAATATATCTTGCCGTCTCGCTCCGCGCCCTTGTTCAATAAGTCAGAGAGTGAAAGCCGCCAGTCATACGCGACCGGCTTCCAGTCGTTGATTGTTCCTTCGTTTTCCAATCCGTTCATCTCGTCAATAAACGATTTGTAGATATTGTTCCCGCGCACAGAATCAATAACGCCGTCTGCTTTCGCATAAATATCACTGCACACGCTCTTGCCGTCTTCATCAAGAAATAATCTTTTTACCTTGTCATCGCCGGCGCCTCGCAATATTTTAATGATTGAGTCGGCAATTGGATCCCAGAGCTTCTCCTCCGCCGTCTTGCCACAGCCCATCCCTTCATACAAACGACTGCCCTCTATCCCCGGAAGAAAGAGCACGTTGGAGGCGCAGGCTCCGGGAGTGGCGCACGGGTCTTCCGGAATCGTGAATGTAACTACGCCGATAAACTCGGTCGGTGGCTGACCAAAATTTTGACCCTTTTCGATTCCCTCGCGAACATCTTCAATCGTTACATCACTCGGACGGCACTCGTTCGGAGGACTGCACTGCGCATCATAATCTCGGAACTGGTCTGAATCATAAAGAACGGCAGAGTAAGTACCCGGTTCCGGAAATGTAACAGTTGAGGTTGTTTTTAAAACAGTGTCGTGCGCATTCATCTGCTCGCCAGAAATGAATGTGGCATCCGAAAAAATCTCGCCTTTGTAGAAGTCAAGGTAAAAAGCGCTCCAATATGTCTGACTATTTTCTGACCCGTCTAACGAGTTGACGGGGGACCAATCCGCAGTTCCGCCGTCCTTTGGCGCAGCGGAAATAGAGACCGCAAGCGCGGTTCCGGTCGGCAGATTTATCGTACTGCCTGCGATGATTGTCTTGTTATTTATTGAGAGAGCTAAATCTAGATCTATATTCGGTACAAATGAAGGTGGAGGTATATCTATAATAAAATCAGCTTCCGCTCTCGGAATCTGTAAAAGTGCGAATATAAAAACGACGCAAGCCAAGAGTCCAGCGCCGTGAAAGAAATCTGTGAATCTGCGAGCGCGCATTGTTTCCAACATAGCACCGCATCGCGCAGTGCGTGAATGCTATTCACAGTGAGAGCTTTAGACTCTCATCAACTCCTTAATTTGGCCTATAGGTCTAAACAAGGAGTAATTCAAAATATTGCAAACAAGGTTGAATTTTGTTTTTGTACTTTATGATATGGCTTCGGTGAGGCGACTGATGACGAAGTCGCGCGGGAGACCGGCGAGGAACCACCCGGCCTTAGGCCCGGACTCGCGATTTAAGAATATGCGGTAAATCGCTTGGAATAATTCTTTCGGCTGTATAGGTATTTCTGTTTTTAATTCATGCAGACGCAGGTGGAGCTCCTCACCTGTGCGCTCCGCACTTTGAAAAAAGTCTGCAAGCGCCGAGAGCGCGTTTTTCTGAACGTCCGAGAGTTCTACACTCGGCATCTCTTCTTGAAGTTCGTATTTAAATTCTTCGGGCGCATAGGTCGTGAGCCAGAACTTCGCGTATCGCGCGCGTTCTTCTAATTTACTGATTTCTTCCTCCGTTAATTCAGCACCTTTTGCCTTCTCGGCTTCTTTCAGTAGTTCCAGATGCGGCATCTGCACTATGAACGCCACCTCGCGAAATCTCATCTGCCACGGAGCCGAGAGCCCTGCTCGATTCTCCGGCAATTCACAAAGCGAATAAAGACGCGAATAGTCGTCTGCCTTCCCTTCTCGTACGCCGAGAGTAAGTTCGTCGTACCAATCATATAGCTTCGGCACAGATTCGCCGGAGGGGTCTACGTCAATCTGTTCACGGATATCCTTCCCGATAAGCGCGAGGCGAAAAATCTGCGGAGGAAATAAATCGCACATATCTTTTGCACTACTGCCATGTCCCTTAGATGATGACATCTTCTTTCCTCCGACCAAGAAAAATTCGTATGGGATATCAAACGGCGGTTCGTAGCCGAACACTTCTCTACTTATGTGATTGGCTACGTCACGCGAACCTCCCCTTGTTGAATGGTCTTTGCCTCCGCCTTCAATATCAACACCTTGTGCACTCCACTTCGCCGCCCAGTCAACCTTCCAGAAAAGTTTTGTCGCGCCCTTCCACGGTGCGACGCGACCGGAGTATCCGCAAGGCGCACATTCGTCGGGCGAGCGGTCGCAGGTGTATTCGACTGTCTCGCCATCGTAGTCGTATGCGCGCGTCGTCATCATCTTCCCGCATTTCTCACAGACGACTGATACCGGTAGCCATGATGCTTCTTTTTCGGAGCCGGAAATTTCTTTTAAGATTCTACGAATATCGTTCGCGCGTTCTAGTGCGATTTTAATGAAAGTGTCCATCTTCCCAGACCGATAGAGTTCAGTTGCGCGATAATAGTTCGGCGTAAAGCCGGATTTTTTATGCACCTCTACAAATTCGTCGCCAAAATATTCTGCATAATTCGCGAACCCGACCTCGGGGCTCGGCACGGCATACAGAGGCTTGCCTAGATGTTCTTTAAATTTCTCTGCATCCAAGTAACTCGGAATGGAATCAAAAGGGTCAAGGTCGCCGATTTCAAAACGGAACTCATTTGCGATGCCATGTTCTGCCAGAGCTTCAGAAACGAGACCGTGAATGGCGACACCGCGCATGCTCCCGACGTGCACACGGCCGGAAATCGTTTTCTCGTCGCGGATAAGAAACGTCTTACCGTCGCGTGGCTTACGCGTATCTCGTATCTCACTGGCTATTCTATCAGCCCAGAGCATGGGACTATCGTACCATTATATTTCTTAGCCTACTTTCTCTATTGTGTACGTCTGCTTTCCTGCCGGGGTTTCAAATGTGAACACTTCTCCTCTCTTCTTCCCCATCAAGGCAGAGCCGAGCGGAGACATGTGCGATAACTTCTTTACTCTCATGTCCGCCTCCTCGCTCCCGACTATCGTATATTCGTGTATATCTTCGCTCCCGTCTTTTTTAATTGAGACTACGGAGTTGAAACTGACTTCGCTCTTCTTTTTTCCGTCCGTGAGAATCTTTGTGTTCTTCACTAGCTCTTCAAGCTTCTTGATGCGCTCCTCGGTCGCCGACTGCAGGTCGCGCGCCTCCTGATATTCGGCGTTCTCCGAGAGGTCGCCGAGTGCGCGTGCGTATTCAAGATTCTTGGCAATCTCGGTACGGCGCACCGTCTTAAGGTGCTCCAGCTCTTTTACCATCTCGTCAAACTTTTCTTGCGAGACAAAAACTTCTTGTGCGTCATTCATGTAGTGCAGGCATTGTACTTGCCCAGCACCAAAGCGCAAGCTAATTTTGAATAGTTGTAGTAGTAGAGCCGTCCACGTAGGGAGAATTGACGAGATACAGGGAGTCAAAAAGTTCGCGCATGACGTTTGTCGCCTGACTACCGGAACCGGACGGTCCGCGTTCCAGCACGACTGCAAAAGCGTACTGCGGATTCTCATACGGGAAGAATCCGATTACCCACGAATTGTCATATTGGTTGCGTGTCCCCGTCTGTGCCGTGCCTGTCTTCGCCGCCACAGAGACATACGGGAGATTAATCGCGCCGGCAATCGCGTTTGTTACGCTTTTGCGCATTCCCTCTCGCACAATCTTGAGCGCCGATGCGTCTGCGAGAACAAGCGTGTACTTCGGCTGTTTGTCTGCGACCATTGTGGGAGTGAAGAGTTTCCCTCCGTTCGCGAGTGCAGAGACTGCCCGCACCATCTGGAGCGGCGTTACCTGCATTGAATACTGCCCGATTGCCGTAAAATATGTGTCGCCGAGATACCACGGCTCGTTAAATATCGTTTTTTTCCACTCCGGAGTCGGGATAAGCCCGTCTTCTTCTCCCGGAAGGTCTATGCCGGTCTTGCTCCCCAAACCGAATTGCCTATACCAGTAATTAAGCCTGTCTATGCCGAGACCTTTCTGATTTTCAAAACCTCCGCCCACCGCATAAAAGAAGACGTCAGACGACCACGCAATCGCACTCCGCACATCCATCGGGCCGAGCTCTTTCCAACTCTTATATATGAATTTTTTTCCCGGATGATACGGGTCCGGCAGAGAAATAAAACCAGGGTCGTTAATCACGGTGTCCGGCGTAATGGTGCCGTCCGTGAGCGCTCCGGAGGCGATAAACGGCTTCACGATAGAGCCGGGCGTGTAGACGCCTTGTACGGCGTGGTCTAGGAACGGACGGCCAGGATTCGCGGAGTATGACGCCATAATCTCCGGCGAACTATCATTAGCCACCACGTTCGGGTCATAACTAGGGAAAGAAACAATCGCACGAACGGCTCCGGTATTCACATCCATTATAACTCCGGAGCCTGCAATAAAATGCTGTCTATTCGCAATACTGGAAATCGCACGGGCAAAAAGTTGTTCCAGCTCTGCGTCAATAGAGAGCCGTAGTGTTTTACCGTCCTCGGGTTTGATGAGCATGCCTTCGGAACGAACTCTCCCGAGAGCGTCCTTCTCTGTTAGCAACTGGCCGTTCTTACCGGCAAGAAGTTCGTCGTACTCGGCTTCCAAGCCGGCAATGCCGGTTTGGTTTGTATCATAATAAATACCCTTCTCGTCTTTTTTCGGATACGAGACGTACCCGATAATCTGGCCGAGAGAAGGCACCGGATACCTGCGTCTCGCGCCGACATCTTGTTTTTCAAAGTTCTCGGCTAGCACGACTCCTTGGAAATCTGTAATGATTCCGCGCGGGGCGAACAGCGTCACCGATTCAAGGCTGTTGTTCCTGCTCTCTGTAGCAAATGCGGGGCCGTTCGTAATTTGGAGATTCCACGCGCGAATGAGGAGGACGGAAAAAAGAATCGCGAGTGCGACCGCGAGCGAAAAAAATGCCGCAGGAGAGAGAGGCTTCTCCAACCGCCCTTCAAAGCGGGCACGGTCAAAGTCTGGAGCGTTTGATGCGTCAAGAAATATTTCATCAGGGGCTATTTCAGGGTCCCGATGCCTCTTTTGCCACCACATCATTTATTAATGATACCTTCTGAGAGTCTACTGCGCACGAAAAATGCAATTGCCGTCAGAAGAGCTCCTGCAAAGGTAAACATAGGTAGATTCCCGGCCTGTGGCGTGTAATAAAGAGTGTCGGTAAACAGTCCTACGGCAAGAGGTACCATCGGTTCAAAAATGGAAACGATGAGAGCGAGAAGAGCCGTAAACGGCCAAGTCAAAAACAATGCGGAGACAAACGTAAGAATTGTAAGAGTTCCGTGCATCATGGTGAGGTTGAAGTCGCAAATAGAAGTGCTCCGGTATCAAGCAGAGAGACCCACGCGATTGAAAAGAGATTGAGTGCTGGCATGATGCGCAGAGTAACTGAAGGAGACGAGACCTCGTTGTCAATGCGAACTACGTTGCCGATAGGTAACATACCCGGACCTGGAGCGAATACTGTGTCGCCGACAACGATATTTGCGGAACGCGCGACGGAGGCATTCATCGTTCCGCCTCCGGTACCTTTAATAATGAGCGGGAGACTATTTTTACCAACCCAGCCGTTTACCGTTACGCCGGGAGCTGAAAAAAGGGTTGCCCGCGAGAAATCTGCAAAAACCGCCGAGATGACGCCAAGCGGTACTCCTCCTTCTCCTGCCTGCCCTGCATGCGCAGGCATGGCAGGCAGGCCGAAGGCCTCCATACCGAGCGTGACTCCGTCATTTGAACCGGCAGATAGCACGAGAGTGTCATACGGGCTCTCCGGCGGGCGAGCTACGACGCCGGCTATGATTCCGCGCGCATCCGCTGAAAGCCCGGATATGCTTTTCACTTTTTGAACCAATGCCTGATTCTCGTTCGCGAGCGCGACATTCTCGTTCGTCAACTCTTCATTTTGCAGTGCGAGTTTCGCTACATCACTGAAACTGACGAAGATTGCGTGACTCGTTTTATCAAGAGAGTCGGAAGCTTGAAACGCGGGCGTGAATATTTTCCAAAAAAGATTCGGTGCGAGAAGCCGAAGAAGTAGCAGGAAAATGGCGACAGCAAGAGCCGTACTGCCCCAAGAAATATTCGCGGGCGAAAAAATCGCGTTACGCTTCGCTAAGAATGTCCTCTTCATCAACAAAAAAGTCTTCGTACGGAGACGGGTTCTCCGTCACGATGCCGGCTCCGCGCACCACAGCCGTGAGAGGTTCCGGTGCGACCCGCACCGGAACTCCGAGCATCTTCGCGAGTATCTGCGGGAGACCGCGGAGCAGGGCGCCACCGCCGAAGACTGTTACTCCGCGTTCAAGAATATCCGAAAGAAGTTCCGGAGGCGTAGATTCAATTACCTCTTTCATAGCGTCCATAAGAGCGTCCAGCGAGGGGGCGATTGCTTCGCGGATGTGAGAATCTGTCAGCATTATTTCTCGCGGTAATCCTGTTGCAAAGTCGCGACCGCGCACGCTTCGCGTCAACGTCTCAGAGAGAGGAACGACCGCCCCAATCGCTATTTTTATATCCTCGGCGGTACGCTCGCCGATACCGAGCTTGAATTCGCTCCGCACGAACTCAATAATATTGTCGTTAAAGCGGTCGCCGGCGACGTGAGAACTCTTAGATGCGACGACACCTTTGAGAGCGATGACGGCGATGTCGGTCGTTCCGCCACCAATATCCAACACCATCGTCCCGACCGCTTCGGAGACCGGCAACTTCGCGCCGATGGCTCCGGCCACAGCCTCTTCAAGAATAATCGCCTCGCGCGCGCCCGCATTCTTAGCCGCGTCGCGCACGGCGCGACTCTGAACATTAGTCACGCCTGTTGGCACGCCTATCACGACTCGCGGACCGAAAAGTCGCACACGACCGCTCTGCGCTTTATTGATTAGATATGTGAGAAATTCTTCCGTCACTTCAAAGTCAGAAATCACGCCGTGAGAGAGCGGTCGTACTGTGCGGATATGCGCAGGCGTCTTACCGAGCATCGTCCTCGCCTCCTTACCAACGGCTACGACCTGATGCGTCTTGTCGTTGACCGCGACAACAGACGGCTCGTTGATTACAACTCCCTTCCCTCGCACGTACACGAGAGTATTTGTCGTCCCGAGGTCTATCGCGATGTCACTGCTGAAAAGTAAGTTTCTTGAGAATCTGGACATAACTCTAGATATCGGAGGACGGAGGACGGAGGACGGACTGAAGTTCCGTGCGCGGGATTTTTTCAACCTTTCCGGTCGCGCGATTCACCACTTCAAACTCGCCCGTGGCGACCGCATCTTTACCGACCACGATTCTTTTCGGGATGCCGAGAAGTTCGCTCTCGGCGAACTTCTCGCCCGCGCGCGCATCGCGGTCATCGTAGAGCACCTCCACGCCCGCCCTTGTCATTTCGTCATAGAGCGCGTCTGCGGTTTTAGAAATTTCATCACCCGCTTTCCCTAGTGACACGAGATGCACAGCGAACGGCGCAACGCTCTCTGGCCAGACGAGACCTTTATCGTCGGCATAGGTCTCGACGAGAGTGCCCATCAGCCGTGTCGTACCGAGTCCATAACAGCCCACAATCGGTGTCTGTTCCTTCCCTTCTTTATCTTTATACGTAAAACCGAACGCTTTTGGATATTTCTGTCCGAGGTCAAACACGTTTCCGACCTCCGATGCACGTGCTTTTTTTAATGTTCCCTTCCCGCACTTCGGACACGATTCTCCCTCTTTAGTTTTTGAGATTTCTGCATTCGCACAGTGAGTGCAGGACTCGCAGTACACGATGTCATCCTCACCTGCGTCCGTGAGCGCCATAAATTCGTATGAAAGTTTATCAGAAAACGCACCGCCGGACGCTTCGGTTACCTTCACATCAAGCCCGCAACGCTTGAATGTTTTCAGATACGACGCTTTCACAATTTCGTAAAATTTTTCAAAATCTTCCTGCGTCTCGTGGAAGCTGTACATATCCTTCATCCCGAACTCGCGTCCGCGCATGATGCCCGACTTCGCGCGAAGCTCGTCGCGATACTTCTGCCCGATCTGATAGATAGCAACCGGCAAATCTTTGTAGGACATCACAAACTCCTGTGCGATTGGCGTGACGATTTCTTCTTCGCTCTGGCCGAGCGCGTATTCCTTTTCTGTACGACTATGAATTTTAAAAAGTACATCTACGCCGTCCCATCCGCCGGTCTTCTTCCAATTCTCCGAAGGATGCAGTGTCGCCATTCTTATTTCCTGCCCGCCTATCGCGTCCATCTCTTCGCGGATTATGTTCTCAATCTTTCCCAGCACGCGCTGACCGAGCGGGAGATACGAATACACCCCAGCCATTTCTTTATGGATGTAGCCCGCGCGGACCAGCAATTGCGCGTTCTTCGCGACCTCGTCGCTCGGCGCTTCGCGCCTTGCCTTCGTAAAAAGCCGTGACTGCCTCATGGGCAACAGTATAAAACAAAAAGCCCCGCGTTGCACGGGGCTTTCGATGGCAAATCTTGGCGGATGGTATCGTTAGTGACGCATGTGGTAAGAGTCGAGGTTTGACTCAGCATCTCTTTTTGTGTTGCTATCAAGATGCGTCAGTTGGTATGCTTTTTCTGCTATATTTCCTGCCTCCAGACGGTCAACAAATCTTCCAGTGCTTGTGAGAAATCCTTCTTGAGGGGGACTTTTTGACATTTTACGCCAATTGGGATGGACTTTCTCAAGCTCACGTACTGCGATTGCGTGATTCACTCCCGTATACATCTCGTCGTTACTAAATAAAATCGCAGCTGACTTTATTGATTCAGGAATGTTTACCTTTATTCCTTCTCCCCTAGAATGCTGCAATTGTTCCATTGCTTAATATTAGCATGCGCGACTAGCCAACAATTTTGAAGATGTCGTGGGCTGTGACGACGAGCATGAGGAGGATAAGGAAGATGAAGCCAACCGCGTTCATTGTGTGCGCAATGCTCGGCTTAATCTGTCGGCGAATGACGCTTTCAATAATGACGAAGAGAAGACGACCGCCGTCAAGCGCGGGGACGGGGATGAGGTTGATGAGAGCGAGATTAATAGAAATAATCGCCATTATAGAAAATAGATACCCAAAACCCTGCATGGAGGCGGTGCCAACTACGTCGGCGATACCGATTGGTCCAGCGACCTGCGAGAGATCGGCCGAGAGAGTGAAGATGCCGTAGAAGAAATGCCAGAGCCCGACTGCTGTCATCTTCGTCGCTTCCCACGTGAGAATTGCGCCTTCTGTAATCGCCGAGCCAATTGAGAGAGGCACGACGCCGATGGTGGCGACTTCAACGCCTATGGCTGGTCGAGAGAGGTCGGACGCGATAAGTCCCTCTACCGGTCGCGCAAAAAGCGTTGCCTCTTCCCCATCAGCATGCCGAACAGAGAGGGTAATTGTTTTATTAGAACCGCCTAGAGATACAAACTTCGTGAATGCCGCCGGGCTCGTGTCCGGGAGCACATTATGCCCGTCTTCAGCAGAGAGGATTATGTCGCCAGGCAACAAACCAGCTTGTGCGGCCGGCGAGCCAGGAAGCACATTGGCTACCGCGAGTTCAACATTTTGAGCAGTCGCGACCTCGCTCTCCGAGAGAGCTCGCGGCGTGCCGGCGATAAGCGCGCCGGTTATGAGCACGTACGCAAATAATAAATTCATCGAGACACCGGCAATAAGTACGAGAGCCTGCAGAAAACGGTTCTTGCTACTGAACGCTCGAGGGTCGACCACTTGCCCCGTAGCCAACCGCGTCTGCGCGGTTGTGGTACTGGGGTCCTCGCCATAAATCTTCACGAACCCGCCGAAGGGTAACCAGTTGAGTGTGTATTCTGTTCCGCCCTTCTTCGCGATAACGAGCGCGCGCGGCGGATACCCGAGCCCGAATTCGTCCACGCGCATGCCAGAGAGCTTTGCCACGACAAAATGCCCGAACTCGTGCACCACGATAAGTGCAACGATAACGATGATGAATATAAGAATATTCATAACAGGTTGTAGGGAATAGGTTGTAGGTTGTAGTTTTGCATACTGGATTCACTATACCCTATTCCCTATAACCTAATCCCTACTGCGCTATTTCTGTTTCTTTTTTGTCCAGAATCTTCGCGAGAGATTCGTTGCCTTCGTCAATGAGTTTTTGAATTTCTCCCTTCAGACGCTTAACCTCGTCTTCTCCGATACCACCAGCCTCTTCGGCTGTCTCAAGCGCTTTGAGAGCGTCAGTTCTGTGCGAGCGAAGAGTTACTTTCGCTTGTTCAGTCTTATCGCCGGCTATTTTCGTGAGCTGTTCGCGGCGCTCGCTTGTTAATTCAGGAAATGAAACGCGTAATCCCTGGTCGTCGGTGGAGACGCCTACCCCGAGGTCAGCGTCGGTAATTCCCTTTTCTATCGCCTTCGTGATTGTTTTGTCCCACGGGATTATGCGGAGAGTGCGAGCATCTTCTACCGAGACGCTCCCTAGCTCGCGAAGCGCTGTGCGCGTGCCGTATGCTTCGGGCCTAACTGCATCTAACAATGTCGGCGTCGCGCGGCCAGTGCGCACGCCGGAGAGCTCGCGCGCGAGCCATTCTTCGGTTTCTTTAATACTCGCCTTCAGTTTTGAAAAATCGTATGCCATACAATTGCAGGTATAAGTTGTAAGGGATAAGTGATAAGTAAATTCAGTATAGCATTTTGTATTTCTTACACCTTGAACCTTACCCCCTTACATCTTCTCTGGTATGACGAGCGAGAGATGTTCCATAATCATCTTTACCGGCGCGCTACGGTCATAAAGATGTCCTCGCAGTATCGCGATGTCCGACAACAGCGTGGCGGCTTCGCCGCCGCGCTTGAACTTACTGTACGCAGCCGCTTCAATGCCATTCACGATAGAAATCGCCTCTTCACGAAGTTCTCGGCGTTCTTCCTCGTCCTTACCACCGGTTAATTTTTTAATCATCGCACTTCTCTTCTCTTTACTGGCTTTCAAAAACTTCTCCGCCGCTTCCGGAATGTCCGACCTCGGAGGTCTTTCATCAGATGAAAGACCTCCGAGGTCTTTCATGCTGAGAACTTGAATACGGGAGCGCAGAGTTGGAAGTAAGGAGCCAAGTGTTGGAAGCACGAGGAACAAGTATGTTCCTCGCGGCGGTTCTTCAAAAAGCTTCAGAAGAGCGTTCTGCGCTTCGTGATACGCGCGGGAGGCCGAAATAATAACAACCTTATGTTCACCAGAGAAAGGCGCGCTCGCGGCGAGTTCAGAAACTCTCCGCGCATCTTCAACCGAGAAGAGTCCATAGCGCAAAACGACAACATCAGGATTGCCTTGTATCTTCATCCCCAACTGTTCCCTCGCCCACTCCTGCGCAACCTCAATCCCCTCCTCTTCTCCCTCTTCAATAACAAACGCGTGGTGTCTCATTGTTTCGCCAAGATGCTTTTCTGGTAGGTGTCCAAATGCTTCAGCGCGATGCCGGTGCCACGCGCGACACAGAAGTACGGGTCTGTCCCGAGCTTGGCGACCACTCCTGTTCGGCGATATACGAGCTCGGGCATCATACGGAGTTGTGACGAACCGCCAGTGAGAATGATGCCGTTGTCTATGATGTCGGCGGCGAGCTCCGGCGGAGTGTCCTGAAGCACCTTGCGTATCGCCTGCGTCATCTCGCGGAGCTCCTTCGCCATCGCCTGCACTAGCTCGTTCGTAGAAATTTCAACCGTGCGCGGGAGCCCGCTCATAAGGTCGCGCCCCTTGACTGCCATCGTTAGCTCTTCGTTGAGCGGCACAGCGGCGCCGACTTTTATCTTCAATTCTTCTGCCGTCTTCTCGCCTATGGCGAGATTGTGAGTCTTCTTAACGTGGTCAATAATCGCGCGGTCCAGCCGGTCGCCGGCGCACTTCACGCTCGTGGAGGCGACGATACCGCCAAGCGATATCACAGCCACATCTATCGTCCCCCCGCCAATGTCCACGACCATGCGTCCCATCGGTTCGTGAATGGGAATGCCTGCGCCGATGGCGGCGAGGATGGGCTCTTTCACGACGTATGCGTTCTTGGCGCCGGCCTTAAGCGCCGCTTCAATGACCGCTCTTTTTTCTGTTGAAGTTACTCCTGCTGGGACAGAGATGAGTACGGTCGGTTTGAAAGGGTTATGACCGAGCGCCTTTTTCATAAAATATCTGAGCATTGCCTCGGTCACGCGATAGTCGGCGATTACTCCGTCCTTCATAGGGCGGTAGGCAATGATGTCGTCAGGAGTGCGTCCGACCATCTGCTTCGCATCTGCGCCTATCGCAAGAATTTTATTGCCTCCGTGTTTGCCGTGCTTTTTACCCACAGCGACGACTGACGGTTCATTTATCACGATTCCCTTGCCAGGCACAAAAACGAGGATATTGGTGGTCCCTAGGTCTATTCCGAGCTTTGGAGAGAAAAATGACATTGCCTCTATAGTATCGCCCGCGCTCCCCATATGCAAAGTTGTAGAATAAGCCTGTCCCGTAGCCAATCGAACATAGTGAGGTTGTGGTACTGGGATGGTACTATGCCCCCATGCAAGGCGAGATGAATCCCGTTAGAGATAAGGCGTTGGAAACGTCTGCCGACTCGCTGGCGAGTCGGATCTCTAACGGGATGAATTTCGTTGTTGAGGGCGGTAAGAAACTCTCGGGGAAAGTGGAGACAAGCCGTTCTAAAAACGGCGCGGTAGCTCTATTGGCCGCTTCGCTCCTCAACCAAGGGCGCACTACTCTGGAGCACATGCCTAGGATTGAAGAAGTGAATCGCCTTATTGAAGTGCTTATCTCAATAGGCGTCTCCGTGAAGTGGGACGACACAAGCGTCATGATAGAACCGCCGAATCCGCCAGCTGGCGGAATTACTCTAAATACGATAAACAAATCCGCCGCAAATAAAACTCGCAGTATTTTAATGTTCATAGGTTCTCTAATTCACTTATTTAAAAAATTTGACATACCGCAATCCGGCGGATGCACGCTCGGACTGCGGTCTGTGCGGCCGCATCTTCTCGCGCTTGAAAAGTTCGGTGTCGCTATAGAAGCGCGCACCGATAGTTATCGCGTTAATCATACAAAACTCGTTCCGGCAGAAGTTGTTCTCTACGAATCCAGCGACACTGCGACTATTAATGCTCTCTTAGCAGCTTCACGTATAAAAGGCACTTCGGTAATTAAATACGCCTCGGCTAATTATCAGGTGCAGGAAGTTTGCGGATTCTTACGCACACTTGGAGTCGGCGTGGATGGAATTGGCACAACAACGCTTACAATAAATGGCGTTGCCGACATTAACTGCGATATTTCGTACAGTGTTGCCGAGGACCCGACTGATGCGATGTTCTTCATATCCGCCTCAATCGTGACGAATTCTGCCGTCACGATTACTGCCGTACCGATTGAATTTCTGGAAGTTGAGTTGCTGATTCTTGAAAAAATGGGTCTAAAGTTTAAATTAACTAAACCGAGATTGTCAGAAAACGGCATAACAAAACTTGTTGACTTGCACCTTGCACCTTCAACCTTAATTGCCTTCCCGGAGAAGATTCACGCGCGCCCGTATCCGGGATTAAACATAGACAATCTCCCGTTCTTCGCCGTTATCGCTACGCAGGCGAAGGGTACGACGCTTATCCACGATTGGGTGTACGAGAAGCGCGCTATTTATTACACCGAGCTTGACCGTCTCGGTGCGAACACGAGCCTGCTTGATCCGCACCGCATTTCAATAACAGGACATTCTCATCTAAGGGCTGCAGAAGTTATATGCCCGCC